>TARA_R110002012_G_scaffold252147_4_pt1 | contig 227892 bp, 197 predicted proteins | sample TARA_R110002012 | Tara Oceans TARA_R110002012 (sample SAMEA4396515) | marine metagenome | biome: Westerlies Biome; feature: [DCM] deep chlorophyll maximum layer (ENVO:01000326); material: water (ENVO:00002006), including particulate matter (ENVO:01000060) such as... | depth 40 m
GGGAAATTGAAATAGTTGAAATCGAAAAGCTGTAGAGTTCCCCGTGTTATTCAAGAGTTGATTATTTGAGATAATTAGACATGAAGACCACCACTCCCGATTGAGTAAGTTACTTTAATTATCCTGTCAATTTTCTTAATTTTATCGTGCAATACGACTTTTTCCGCCTTTTTTCGTAAAATCACGGTTTTTATCATAAAATTCGCTTATTTCGTGTTTACATTTTTTTATCTATGGAGTATTTGGAAGCATTTGATTCGATTAGACCTTATAATGACTCAGAGGTGAATGAAGCCGTTCAGCGCTTGATACAGCATCCATTTTTTGATAAAGTTGTCCAAAGAGTTTTTCCTGATAAGTCGGTGGATCAATTGAAGGGAGCATTGGCAGATGTACATAATGTCAAGGATTTCCAAAAAGTAATGATGTATCCGACTGCTCGTAGCGTATTAGATAATAGTTCGGAAGGCATTTCTCACGATGGTTTTGATAAAATCAATCCAGATAAATCTTATCTTTTTATTTCCAACCATAGGGATATTGTGTTGGACTCTACCATTTTAAATGTATTGCTTTTTGAATTAGGGATAGATACAACAGAAGTAGCTATAGGTAATAATCTATTGGTGAATCAGTGGGTGACCGATTTGGCTAAACTCAATAAAAATTTTATAGTTAATAGAAATATCCCGCCAAGGGAAATGTATTCTTATTCACAGACTTTGTCGTCTTATATTCGACATACCATTTTGGAGAGAAAGACCTCCATTTGGATTGCACAGCGCGAGGGTAGAACCAAAAATGGAGACGATCAAACACAACAAGGCTTGCTGAAAATGATTGGTTTAAGCGGAGAAAAAGATTTCTATGAAAATTATGCTCCTTTAAGAATAGCTCCAATGGCGATTTCCTATGAATATGATCCTTGCGATGTTTTGAAAGCAAGAGAGATAGCTTCCAAATTAGCCGGCAAATCTAAAGAGAAAACGCCTGAAGATGATTTGCAAAGTATGATTGCCGGAATAACAGGAGTGAAAGGAAGGGTTCATATTTCAATAGGAAAAATAGTAGATGAGAAATTAAGGGAAATTCGTGAAATCAGAAATAAAAATGATCAAATGCAGGCTTTGGCTGATTTGATTGATGAGCGAGTACACAAAAGCTATAAGCTTTGGCCCAATAATTTTATTGCGTATGATTGGTTATATGAAAAGCGTTTCGCTGATCGTTATACAAAAGAAGAAGTAGAAAAATTTGAAGCCTACCTAAGGAAGCAAGCCCAAGCTTTTTCTGCTAATTTTAATGAATTGAAAGATCCCTTATTGGCTATGTATGCCAACCCTATAAAAAATAAATTGAAAGTGGTGGGAATGATCGAGAGGGATTTATAATACTTTAGCTTTTACCTCAAATACCATATCAGATCGTATCTCGGTATCTGAATTCATGGTTTCCCTTGTCACTATTTCATATTGTAGGTCATAACTATCTTCCTTAATATATTCATCCAAATTGGCACCTGTGGTCTCCAAATCTAATTCAGTTCCTGCATTTTCAGGTACATCTTGAATTTCAGCAATCAAGGTTGAGCCCTCACTTTCATTTGAAATATAAATTTCTAAACTTTTCAAAAAGAAAAAATCCCTATCGTTTGGGCTAGTTATTGTTAGCTTCAGCTCGCTTAAGTTCACATTTTCCACTAAATCTGCACGAGTATTATTATTCTCAAAACTTTGTTGAGAAGAAGTGCTTACATCTGGAGTTCCTAGATCAATTGGCAGGTTTACTCCTGAAGAAGAAGGAACTGTAAACTCAGCGGAATTAGTAATAGTAAAGGTGGTGATTTTATCAATACTGTCTTGAATATCACAACCACTAAAAAATAAAGCTGCAACAATTAAAATTGAAAAAATAATCTTCATGAAATAATACATTTGGTTTACTTCTACCTACGGAAGATTAGTGAAATTGGATATAATGTCTCCATTTTTCTAAGACCTCAATAAAATCTGGAGGTAATTCAGAATCAAAGTTAACGGTCTTGTTTTGCGATGGATGATTAAAACCTAAGGATTTGGCGTGTAGAGCCTGTCTTGGAATTATTTTAAAGCAATTATCCACAAATGACTTGTACTTGGAAAACTGAGTTCCTTTTAAAATTCTGTCACCACCATAAGTAGCATCATTAAACAAAGGATGTCCAATATACTTCATATGGGCTCGAATTTGATGGGTACGACCAGTTTCTAAATTACATTGAATAAGCGTTACATATCTTAATCTTTCCAAAACTTTGTAATGCGTGATAGCCGTTCTGCCAAAATCACCATCAGGAAATGCGTCAGTAATTCTCCTGTCCTTGAAGCTTCTGCCCAAGTTTACATCGATTGTACCTTCATTCTCTTCCACATCACCCCAAACTAAGGCGTAATAGGTTCTTTCAATGCTATGGTCAAAAAATTGTTTTGCCAAATGCGTCATGGATTTTTCATTTTTGGCTATCACCAAAAGCCCTGAAGTATCCTTGTCTATTCGATGAACCAAGCCTGGTCTGCCATCATTCCCTTCCATTTCTGGTAAATTTTGAAAATGGTAAGCTAAAGCATTGACTAAAGTTCCTTCCCAATTTTGATGGGCAGGATGTACCACCATGCCAGCTTCTTTGTTTACAATTAAAAAATCGGGATCTTCAAAAATTATATTTAGTGGAATGTTTTCAGGTTTTACATCCGTGTCTCTAGGAGGCTCAGGTAGGGCAATCCGAATAATATCATTGGGGTGCACTTTGTAATTCGGTTTAATGGTCTCCCCATTTACCTGCACAAAACCATCTTTAATAGCTTTTTGCACCTTATTGCGGGTCACATTTGGGAGCCTGTCCATTAAGAATTTATCTATTCTCAACAGATCCTGCTTGGGATCAACTGTAATTTGATGATGTTCAAACAATCCATCATCTTCTTGTTCGTTTTGTGCTATATCTTCTTGCATAATTTCCTTAAGCCTACAAAGTTAATAAAAAGATAGTGTGAACGAACATATCATTTATTTTGATGGAAGATTAAAAAGTGAGATATTTATTGTGGTGTATGATTATAAAATGATGTTAAAATATATTGTAAGTATATTTTTATTGCTTTCAACGGTAGTTTGTCAGGCACAATCTATTTGGGATAAATTAAATAAAAATCCATTTAAAACATCTCAGGTCTATTTTGGAGTTCGGTCAGGTGCGAATTACAATATGGTAAATGTTATTAATCGCTATTCATTGATTAAGCCTACCACAAGCTTAGATGAAGGTCTCTACGATAAAGAATATAAAGATGTAGAAAATATTGGAGTTCTTTATGGGCTGACCTTTATGTATCAATTTGACCAGCGACTAGTTTTGGGTGCAAATGCGTCAGTAAATCAAATTCGGTTTCAATACACCCAGTCGCAACCTGGTTCAACAAGAAGTGTAAATTTCATCCATAATCATGATCTTAATTATTTGGATGTACCTGTTTTTTTTAGGTTTATGTTCCGAAGAGTCAACAGCCGTTTTTGGGATAAACAGAATAGAAAACCAACAGTTCCGCCTATTATACCCTTTGTACAAGTGGGCTTAAATTTTTCCGTGTTAATTAATGCCGACAAAGAATATTCTAAATTCACCACTCAAGATGGTATAGAAAGTCAAGAATTTAATAAAAACGAAGATATAAAATCTATTATGTCTCCTTTTACTGCTGGAGCTTTCCTAGGAGGGGGTGCAAGGTTTAGAGTGAGTACTTTTTATATTACTGCCGAAGCAAATTTCAGGCAGGGCTTGAGCAATGCAAATAATCAAAATGCACGATATGCTAATGATAATCTTCAAAATGAAGCTTATGATGTGATGGACGATTTTAGTTTTCAGTCTGTAGAAGCCTTAATAGGAATCATATTTCCATTGAAATACTTGAATAAGAAAGAATTTATGCCAGTTGAGATATGAAAAGGATCAGTATCATCATATCAGCTTTTATTTTACTTGCCGCTTGCGATGATGATGTAATCGAATTTACCCCAACGGAAAAGTTTAACAGCATTTTTGATAGTCCCAAAGAAGGGTCAGATTATAATCCTCTAGATGTAATTGAAACTGATGATGGCGGGTTTCTTATTTTATCAGCATTAGCTAATGAATCTATATTTGTGCTGAAAGTAAATAATAGAGGAGATTTTCAATGGAGTCAGGAGCTAGAGCCTCAATTTGTGAAAGCAGTGCCCAATTTGATCAGGCAAGGTGATAATTATTATTTTATTGGAAGTAGCCAACCGGATTTTACAGCTACTTTGTTTGAAATAAATGAATTGGAACAAACCGTAGAAGCCTTGCGATCTTACACTGCATATCGAAAACCCTTGGCATTCAACATTCTAACGCCAGATACCTATTTGCTCTTAACTTACAATGATACTACGGGAACTATTTTAAGTAAAATACAGGATGGTTTTGCAATGGAATGGGCTAGAAAATATGACGATACTAAAAATGCACATCAACAGTTAGAAGCTTTCCAAAATGCTAATAATGCTGAATTTTTTGTTGGAGCCTACAATGCAGGATCAGTAATTTATTTCAACTCACTCAGGGAGGGAAACTTAGATATGACTTTTACGAACGAACAAGGAATTGAGACTGGTAAAATTAGTAGTTCTGCATCAAACTATATTAATTCTGCCTTATCATATGGAAATTCATTATTTTCTTTCAATTACGTTTTCAGTAATCAAGCTTATTTTGTTAATACCTACCAGCCTATTGTGAACGATTCTGTTTCATTACAAACATTAGAGGGTGAGCTGATGCAAGATAGATTGAGAATTCAAAGTGCTATATCCGCAGTAATTCCCATAAGTACCACTAATTATCTTGTGAATGCATACTCTACTCTAGATGGTCGAATTAAACTGAATTTTTATGATTTTGCCTCAGGTGAGCAAGTTGCAATAAAATATATTGGCGGAATTGATCCTTTAGAGGTAGTAGAGATCATTCCTACGAGAGATGAAGGGATGACTATTCTTAGTAAGATCACCATTGCAGGTGCTAAGAATAGGATTAACTTATCGAAAATTCCTAAAGATGAGATTTTAGAAATGTTGTAATCATTTTCTTGAAATGATCATACCAACAAGTCATAAATAATGCGGAAGCTACTATTTTTCATTTTTTAAATACTGAATTTCAACATTTTAAAGAAGATATCGTTTTTAATGACTATGAGTAAAATAGGACTTATTCTTTTAATCATTGGCTTTTTTAGTACTAATCATGCTAATGCTCAAAATAGTGACATAAAAATCATAAAGGTCCCAGAATTAGAGGATATTATGAATCAATCGGATGCTGATAAATTACTTGTGATAAACTTCTGGGCCACTTGGTGTAAACCATGTGTGAAAGAACTTCCTTATTTTGTAAATGCTCAAAAGCAATTTTCAGATGTTGAATTCGTGTATATGAGCATTGATTTTTCGGAAAATGCCACTAAGGCTGAAAAATTTGCTCAAAAGAAAGGTTTGAATCCAGATGGATTATATCTTATTGATGATTTGGATTATAATTCATGGATTGACAAAGTATCTCCTGAATGGTCTGGAGCGATTCCAGCTACTCTTATTATTAAAGATGGACAAAAATACTTTTATGAGAAAGAGTTTCACGAAGGTGAACTGGAAAATTTAATCAAACAAAAACTGTAAATATACCGCTATGAAAAAGTTAATTGGATTATCATTAGTACTGATCGCTTTGGTGGCTTTTAGTTTTAAAAATGGGGGATACGAGCTTGGGGATAAAGCAACGGACTTTTCTCTTAAAAATGTAAATGGAGAAATGGTTTCGATGCAATCGTATGTAGAGGCTAAGGGCTTTATGATTATATTCACCTGTAATTCTTGTCCTTATTCAGTAGCCTATGAAGACAGGATCATTGAGCTTCATGAAAAGTACGCCAGTAAAGGTATTCCGGTAATTGCTATCAATCCGAACGATGATGAGAAATCTCCGAGAGACTCTTTTGATAAAATGGTTGTAAGAGCAAAAGAAAAGGGATTTCCTTTCCCTTATGTTTATGACGAAACTCAGGAAATCACAAAAGCCTATGGGGCCACCAATACACCACATGTTTATGTTTTAGATGCTAATAGAACCGTGAAATATATTGGTGCAATTGACAATAATACAAAATCCGCTGAGGCTGCAAATAAAAAATATGTGGAGGATGCAGTTGATGCAGTATTATCTGGCACTGAGGTTCCAGAAAAGAAAACAAAAGCCATAGGATGTACTATAAAATGGGCCTCCTGATCAGATTATTTTTGAATTAGAACTGAGGGAAAAAGCTGGTTGCGAAACTGGCTTTTTTCGTTGATAATCAGCTGCTTTGAGAATATGTCTCTATTCACCAAATGAGAAAGAGAAAAAGAGAAGTATATAAGTGTTTGTAACTAAACTTGATAGAATCCGCTTAATAGCAACATAACCAAATATTTTTTTTGAAATGAAGAGACTAATTTTAGTATTACCATTTTTAATTCTAAGTTCATTTTTTGTTAATGCTCAATCGGATCAAAGCGGTATCAGAGCTTCCTTAAACTTATCTAATTTGTATGTGGATGAGGTCAATGATGAAAATACGAAGCCAGGTTTTGCAGTTGGTGTTTATTTTCGTAAAGGTATTTCCGATCAAGTAAGTATTCAACCTGAAATTAATTATAGTCTAAAGGGCTCACAGATCAACTATGATGGAGGCTTTTTTACAGGTAGTGGAAAGTATAGATACAATTTATCATATGTTGAAATACCTGTATTAGCTAATATACATGTTGGTGAGAATCTGTATTTTAGTGCGGGTCCGTATATTGCGAGTTTGATCGCAGTGAAAGTTAAAGATGTTGATGGAGATGGAAGTATTAATAGTGTAGAGGAGTATGATAGGGATGATTTTAATACTTTCGATTATGGTGTAGCTGCAGGAGTAGGCTTTGACTTTTCTGGAGGTACAGCCGGTGTCAGATATAACTATGGCTTAGTTGATGTAGCACCGGATGGAAATGGGTTAGACAATGGAAAGAATTCAGTATTACAGTTTTTTATTGGATTTGAATTCTAAAATTTCATCAGAAGGTATTTTGAAAAGCACAGCAACCACAAGCTGTGCTTTTTATTTTTCTACGACCATCTCCAACAAATCATCCAAATATTTTCTGCTGTTGGATAATCTAGGAACTTTATTTTGGCCCCCTAGTTTGCCTCTTTTTCTCATCCATTCATAAAAAGTGCCTTGTGGAACTTTATGAATCACCAAGCAATGTAGAGCGATATCTTTATATCTCTTCGCATCATAATCAGAGTTTATCTTTCTGATTTCATCATCTAAAATTTTGGAGAATTCCTCAATATTATCGGGTTCTTTTGCAAATTCTATTACCCATTCATGAGCTCCTCGTTTTCCTTGTTGCAGATGCTTAGGTGCTGCTGTGAAATTATCAATACTAACTGAAGTTTTATTGCAAGCTGATGCAAGTGCTTTCTCAGCATTTTCAATCATTAGTTCTTCACCAAATGCATTTATGAAGTGCTTGGTCCTTCCACTGATTTTTATTCTATATGGGTTTAAAGAAGTGAACCGTACAGTATCTCCAATTCTATAACGCCACAAGCCAGCATTGGTGCTAATGACAATTTCATATACTTTATACAGTTCTACTTGATCAAGCCGAATCGTCTTAGGTTGTTTTTGATGTGAATCTTCTAATGGAATAAATTCATAGAAAATGCCGTAATCCAGCATCAGCAACATTTCGTCAGAATTCAATTCATCTTGAATACCAAAAAAACCTTCAGAAGCATTATAGGTTTCCACATAATTCATTTTTGGAGATTTTATCAAATCTCTAAACAGCGGTTCGTAGGGTACGAAAGAAACGGCCCCGTGAATAAATAATTCCAGATTCGGCCAAACCTCTGAAATGTTCTCTTTCCCACTAAGTTCAAGGATTCTTTGAAGTAAAACCACAGTCCAGGTTGGAACACCGGTCAGACTAGTAACATCTTCCTTCATGGTGGCATTAGCCATAGCTTCAATCTTCCCTTCCCATTCATCCATCAATGCAATTTCTAAGCTAGGAGTTCTAATGATTTGAACCCAAAATGGAAGATTTTTCATAATCACTGCAGAAACGTCCCCATAAAACGAATTGGAGTTATTATCAAATTGGTTGACCTGCTGGCTTCCCCCAATACTTAAATTTTTTCCTGTGAAAAGCCGTGATTCAGCGTTGTTGTTCAGATAGATTGATAATAAATCTTTGCCGCCTTTAAAATGACAATCTTCTAATGCTTCGTCTGAAACGGGTATAAACTTGCTTCTATCATTTGTAGTGCCAGATGATTTTGAAAACCATCTGATTTCGGTAGGCCAAAGAATATTTTGATCGCCTTTTAATAATTGATCAATGTATGGGAATAATTCCTCATAGGTGTGTAACGGAACTCTTTCTTGATAACTTTCGAATGTTTTTAGTTCCTCAAATTTATACTCTTGACCAAATTTCGTATTCCTAGCTCTATAAATAAGCTTTTGTAGTACTTCACTTTGCACTTCATTAGGGTATTTCATGAAAAGCTCCACTTCGTGAATTCTTTTCTTCATAACCCAGGTCATTATAGAGTGAAGGAATTCCATTGTTTATAGTTTTCGTTTCAATTCGAAATGTTTTCCTAAATATACCCTTCTAACTTGTTCATCATTTGCTAAATCTTCAGCAGTCCCGGCTTTCAATAATTTACCTTCAAACATCAAATAGGCTCTATCAGTAATGGAAAGCGTTTCGTTTACATTGTGGTCAGTAATTAATATTCCAATATTTTTATTTTTCAGTTGACCCACAATCGCTTGAATTTCTTCTACAGCAATTGGGTCAACACCAGCAAATGGTTCATCTAACAAAATGAAACTTGGATCCATCGCCAGGGCCCGTGCAATTTCTGTTCTCCTTCTTTCTCCACCAGACAGCACCATTCCTTTATTTTTCCGAACGTGATTCAAACTAAACTCGTCCAGCAGGCTTTCCATTTTCTCTTTTTTTGCTTCCTTGCTGATTTTTCTCATTTCCAAAACAGCCATTAAGTTCTCCTCCACAGTCAATGATCTAAACACAGAAGCCTCTTGTGCCAAGTATCCCACACCTTTTTTTGCTCGTTTATACATAGGCAAACTGGTGATATTTTGATCGTCTAGGAAGATTTCACCTGAATTCGGTTTCACCAATCCGACAATCATATAAAAAGATGTTGTTTTTCCAGCTCCATTCGGGCCTAATAGTCCCACAATTTCACCTTGTTCAACACTCACAGAAATATGGTCTACCACAGTTCTCTTAGAATAGATTTTTACAAGATTTTCAGCTTTTAATATCATTTTTATTTTTTTGTTTCGATGCTATAAGCAACAAACATACCCAATCAGCAAATTAACGAAATTATTTAGTGAATGCGGATATCTTTTAGATAAAGCTGTAAAGATTTTGTCCCGTTAAAGTGGTTTTCTTGAATAGTATATGCCAATTCAAAGCCATTTGAGTCCAAAATCAGTGATTTATATGCAGCCATGCCGAATCCTATGGCAGTTATCTTCTGCCGGCCATCTTTATTTTTCACTTGTAGTTTAAGGTGTTTTTCTTTTAGGATTACGGGTTCACCCAAGAGCTCTAGCTCTCTAGTGGCAAAAACAGGTTGCATATTTCCAGGACCGTAGGGATCCATTTGGCTCAGGATAGAATAAAACTTTTCAGTAATTTGATCAATGTTAATATAGCTATCGATGTTTATTTTAGGTATTAGTTGATCATCTGTTATGCTGCTTTGCACGGCTTTTTCAAAGGCAGCAGAAAAATCAGGGATTTTGTTGATAGAAAGTGTTAAACCTGCTGCATGTTTATGGCCCCCAAATTGATCCAAATGTTCTTGACATAATTCGATGGCAGCATAAAGATCAAATCCGTCAACTGAGCGAGCAGAACCTGTTGCTTTTCCGTTAGATTCTGTCATGATTATAGTGGGGCGGTAATGCTGTTCAATGCATCTGGAGGCAACAATTCCTATTACTCCTTTATGCCAATTTTTATTAAAAAGCACTGTGCTTTTTGCCGTTAATAATTCACTGCTTTCTTCTATATAACTCAATGCCTCAGAGGTTATGCTTTGATCAAAGTCTTTTCGAGTGTTATTCTTCTTCGATATATCCACAGCAATAATTAAGGCTTGATCTTCGTGAATAGAAGTCAGCAATTGAACTGCTAAATGAGCGTGATCTATTCTACCAGCAGCATTTATTCTCGGACCTAACTGGAAAACTAAATTAGAAATGGTGATTTTTTCTTTTAATCCGGATGCTGCCAGTAGTGCCTTTATACCTGGTCTTGGATTGAAATTTATTTTCTCTAGACCATAATAAGCCAATATTCTGTTTTCACCAGTGACCTCAACAATGTCTGCTGCAATACTGATAGCTACTAAATCAAGTAATTCGAAAGCAAGATGCTCTGGAATTCCTTTTTGAATACAGTAGGCTTGAATGAGTTTAAAGCCAACACCGCAACCTGATAGTTCCTTATATGGATATTTGCAATCTTGCCTTTTTGGATCTAGAATTGCTATGGCCTCTGGTAAGGCTTCGCCAGGATTGTGGTGATCACAAATGATAAAATCTATAGCTTTTGAATTGGCATAACTAACCTGGTCCATGGCTTTAATCCCACAGTCCAAAGCAATAATAAGTTTGCAATTTTTTTCATGTGCGTAGTCAATACCTTTGGTAGAAATGCCATAACCCTCTAAATATCTATCTGGTATATAATAGTACAAGTTTTCGCAATAATTTTTAAGAAAACTGAACATCATAGCAACGGATGTTGAGCCGTCTACGTCATAGTCTCCAAAAACAAGAATAGGCTCTTGTTTGTCAATGGCTTTTACTAATCGTTGGGTAGCTACGTCCATATCCTTCATGAGAAATGGGTCGTGGCAATCTCCTATAGAGGGTCTAAAATATTTCTTGGCATCTTCATAATTTGTAATGCCTCTAGACACCAATATTTTAGACAGGATAGGGTTTATATTTATTGATTTACTTAAGTCATCAACTTTTTTGAGTGAAGGTGCGGCTGCTATAATCCATTTTTTCTCTTTGGGCATGATGTAAAATTAAAAAGGCTTCGATACAATTCGAAGCCTCCAGCGGAAATAGTTTTTAAATAAAATTTATTCTCCTACCATTACAAAAGCACCCCAATAAAATGGAGATTCATATTTTTCTTTTATTGTTTTTTGAGCCTCGTTAAAAGCGGTCAGTTTATCTTTTCCACTAATCCAATTTGCATAGAAAGCGGTCATTAATTCTTGGGTTGCCTCATCATCTACCGACCATAAGCTCATAATTATTGCATTAGCACCAGCCACTTGAAAAGCCCTTCTCAAACCATAAACGCCTTCTCCATTTTTTAATTCGCCAAGTCCTGTTTCGCATGCAGAAAGAACTACAAGTTCAGTATGGTTTAAATCCAAATTCATAGCTTCATAGGCGGTTAATATTCCATCTTGACTCACTTCTTCGTTTAAACCAGTAGCAATAAAAGAATTTGCACCAGCCATTATTAAGCCCGATTTTAAAAGAGGATTTTCGCTGTATTTATCTTCCTCATCAGTATTACTGGTTTCATTATCTTCCAGGAAGAAGCCATGAGTAGCAACATGTAGAACTCGTGGGTTTTTGACACGCTTCAATTGATTTTCGTCAGCCTGATTTTCCAAGTAGGTATTAGGTTCGGAATATTTACTATCTCTATAAATAGATTGAATTTTATTTACTTCTTCTTTTGTGCCTGGCAAGGAGGTTACCAATGAATTTCCTCTTATGTATCTTTGCAAGCTGCCTCTCAGTCCTCTGTTTAGACTTGCATTTTCTACAATATCGCTGGCGACATTTTCACCGCCTTCTGCAGATTCACGCATGCCTTTATTATAATTTGGAAAACCAAATAGAGCAGGGGCAGATGCCATATTTGAGTCAGGGGTTCTTTCTCTATATGCGATTAAATCTTTAGTATTGGTTAATAACTGAATATTTTGCTCTTCTAAAACATGTTTTTCAGTATTGGTATTATACAATGCGTTTATACTTATTTGATTATAGATACCGTCAGGGGAAAAGTAAACTTTTTCATATTTTTGAGTTTGTTCTGCAATGGGCTTCCAATAAAAATCATAACTATATTTGTCTTTTACCTTATATCGGATGGCATTTCTGTAATTTTTGATGTATCTATTCTCCAGTTCTAATCCATTTTCAAACAGGATTAATTTTGGACTTTTGGAATTTTTATCAATAAGTAAGGCAGCATAATTGACCTTGTCATTAAAGAGTCCACTACTATCAGGTGTGAATTCCCTAAATCTGATCATTTCAATTGCTGCTTCATTATCCTTTAATTTCATCTGGACATCTTTCCAGTTGTAGCTTTTGGCTGCATATGCATCAGAGAAATCACTTGAAGCGCGACTCAGTTCCTTCTCTAGTTCATTTGAGCCCTCAATGAGTGAATCTAACTTTAATTCTTGCTGTTGAACTTCCTCCTCCGACATTGAATACAATTGGGAAATAAGCTCCTTTGTAGCAATCCATTTTTGATATTTTTCTTTTAACTCTTGATTATCGCTATTTAAGATGTTTTTTCTTGCTTTAGCTGTTGCATACATGATTAAGCCCTTAGTAGCTAATTGATAATCATACATATCTCCTAATAATTCGGGATCATTTTTGTGATAGGCAATGGCAAATGAATTAAATTCTTCAAATGTTGACCTAAGCGTATTAGTATAAAAATTGGCTTTTTGTTGCTCGCTTAAAGCTGGAAAATAGGCCTCAATCTGAGCAAAATAGTTATTAAAAGTCTCTTTGAAGTACTCTTTTGCTTTTTTAGGATTGTTTTTATACCAAGATAGTTCAGCTAATTCTTTGCTTGTTTCGGCATATAAAGGGTGTTTTTCGCTAAGGTATTTCGAGCGTAATTTGTGTGCAGATTTGACATGCTGCTCCGCTTTATCAATATTATTAATTCTAAAATTTGCAACACCCCAGTTCAATTCATATTTAGAATATTCTGGATTACTTTTTTCTAATACTTGTTTTGAAGTGACGAAACTTTGATTCATTAATTCATAATATTCGTGGAGGGCTTTATTCTCTTTAAGGGCTAATGCTTTTTCTTTTTGCACTCGGATGTACAATTCACTATCTGTACCCAATATATCTTTTATAATGGTCAGAGCTTTAGAGAAATGTTCAATGGCTTTTTCTTTTTGGTCTGTAACAAGCAGATTTTGTGCAAAATTACTTAGTTTACTAGCGTTTTCTAGAGATTTTTCGTCACTAATTATTTCCTCAAATATATTGATAGCTTCGTTATGGAGGCCGATTTTCCAATACAGTACCGCTAAGTTGTTTTTTATATTATCCTCCAATATTTTATCGGCTGAAATTTTAGATAATGCTTCTAACGCCTTGTTATATAGCAATTCGGATTCCGAGTAATTGGAACGAGAATAATAGGGAATAGCTAATGTTACTAAACCATCCACATATTCGATGCTTTCTTTTCCGAAATTGTCTTTTACGAACAGAAGATTTTCTTTTAAAATATCTTCAGATTTTGTGTAGTACCCTAAATCAAAATAAGATAAGCCCAACTCTTTATTTATAATTTGAAAATATCTATCCTTGGCAAAATCATTCTTTAGTAATTTTTCATAGATGTCAATTGCTTTGCGGTGCTCATCCAATAGCCCTTGTAATTGAGCGAGTTTGATTTTGCTTTCTACATAGGCAATGTTATCTGTTCCTAGATTTTCTTCGTACAATTCCCCCGCTTTCGAAATATTTGATTTTGCTAATTTTATTTGATTGTTTAGTTGTTGGTAGTATGATAAATTGTTGTAGATATCAGCAATTAATACAGGATCTGCGTTCGGAAGTTGTTTTCTTATTTCTAATTCCATTTGCATTATTTCCAATGCTTTATTTAAGCTGTCATATACTAAATATGAATCTCCAAGAAAGTATAGTAATTCAGCGGAGATGGAATCTGAATATTGATTTTTATGCTGGAGAATTTTATTTTCATTGTTTATAATTAATTGGTAATCCTCCTCATTAAAAGCGGTCTCCAACTTACTGTTGAGATCGGAATGATTATTTTGGGCACTTAATGTGGTTAAAAAACAAAATAAAAGAGTTAAAAGTAGAAATGAACGTTTTTTCATGATTTGATGAAAGATTTTGTTGATATAAAGATAACGTAAATAAATAGCAATAAAAAAATAATAATTAGGATTTATACAATATTATTTTTTAATTTGTAAAGATGTAAGGTCCTTTGTAAGGACAATATGATATGTATTTAAATTTATGATATAGCTAATCAATATGAAGAATTTTTTGTCAATTTTCATCCTATTAGCACTGAGTCAATTTGATGTGTGGGGTCAATGCGGAGTAGGTGAAACTGAAGTGATTATTGAAGTAGATGGAACCGCTGGGCAATATAATGAAGAAATCTATTGGAGGCTTTACCGTCAAAATAGTAATACTATTGTTGCTGAGACCTCTGCAGGATATTTAGGGACAGGGGCATCAGAAAGTGATACTATTTGTCTTCAAGATGGAATAGCCTATCGTTTTGAGGCTTATGATACTTTTGGTGATGGTTGGAATGATGCTGCCTATAGTATTTTAAATATTGATGGTTTCGTTTTAAATAATGGAATTCCCAATAATGGAACTGAATCAAGTGGTAGTGATGATTTGGAAGATACATTTTCTTTCGAAGTAGGAAGCAGGCCTGGGGATGATTGTAGTTTGCCTAAAACTATATCTGTTGATGACTCTATTAGAGTAAGTACGGAGCAGTATGCCAATAATTACGAATTAGACCCTTTATTTGATTCTGGGAATGAAGCAATTTTCACTTTTAGTCCGCTAATTACCGAAGAGTACGCTATTACTTTTTCTGAAATTGCATCTTTAGACCGTGGTTCACTACAATTATTTGATAATTGCTATGATAATACCCCAACTCGCTTAGCCTTCGATACCACTGGAGTTTCGAATAACTTATTGGAGATTTACGAAACACTCAATGCTGGAAACACTTACTATATCGTCATCTCAAATAATGGTACTGATACAGGGATAGACTTTATTGATGGAGATTTAAATATTTCTTACTCAGGATCTCCCATTAATGTCACTTGTGCTAATGCATATAGCTTAGTTATTGATGGAGATTCCATTTACAGTAGAACACAAAGCAACAGTCCTGCACAAAATCCTGTTGTCAATGTTCTTACCAATTACGGTGAAAGCATTAATTCCTATGGAGATAGTCTTTTTTATGAATTCTCCTTAGCCGTTCAAGAAGATGTTATTGTTGAAGTGGGAGACTATGATCCATATAATCCTCTTTTTGTTGAACTGGAAAGAAGAGAGGATTGCGTAGGAGAAGCAGAATCTACTTTTACAAGAGTAGCACTTGAGGATGTTGAGAAAAATTTTAGCTTTTCTAATTTGCAAAGTGGGGATTATCGCTTAAAAGTTTTCCCACCAGCATTTATTGAGGACGAATTTTTTGTCCGTATAAAATCAGGTGCAAGTATAACTGCCGCTTCAAACCAGGAATGTTCCAATGCAATAAATTTGAATGTATTTGGATACGAAGAAAGCACTGGGTCTTCTTCTATAACACCAATTTCTTATTTCAATAGTACTAATTCCGGAATTGGATCACCTTGTGGTCAGGATTCAATTTACAGTGTAGGAACCGGAGATTTATGGGTTAAAGCTCAAGTACCTAACTCTGGAGATCTCGTTATACAGACTTTTGGGGAATTATATGATGTTTTATCTTCTCCTGATCAAGCACTAGAGTCACGGTTCTCTGTGTACACTGGTTCATGCGGGAGCTTTAATGAATTTTACTGTAGTAGTAACTTTGAAGCACATCAACAAGATACTATTAAAGGATTACCAATAGGAGAGGAGGTTTTTATTCGACTGTGGGATCGAAATGGTGATAATTCTGGCTTAATGAATATTCGTTTGATAGAACCTGAGCCTTTACCAGTTCCTGAAACCTCAATACAACACTTTCCCGATTCACTGCATGTTTCTTTTACAAATTTAGCTGGTGATGATGAATTTTTTTATGAAGTATTAATTTCAGAAGATAGTTTTAATACCTTTTTACCTGGGTTTAATCCTGCCAACATAAGTTCTTATACTGGTGACTTTGGTGTTCAGGGGTTACAGCCAGCCACCACTTATTATTTCCAGATTTTCAGTAAAAATGGAGCTCTGTCCAATAGCGATACCACTGTTTTTGAGGTTGAGACGGCCCCATATTTCATTAATACTATTGCAAATGGTAATTGGTCTGATCCTGCAATCTGGTCTAGCGGAACCGTCCCGCCTTTAGATTCTGCCGTCAATATTTACCATCGAGTTTCAATTAATGAATCAGAGGATTTTGAGATCAATGAAGTCAATATTGTTGGTGGAATTGAAGTAGAACCTAATGTTGGAATCTGGATAACAAACGGTGGACTTAATATCAGGAATAATGTGCAAGTAGGGCACTTATCAGGGATTCAAACCGACTCTGTAGGTATTTTTATGCAAAGTGATTTGACAAAATCAGCCACTTTAGATGTAGGAGATAATCTGGTGTTTGAGCAAGATGATAATGCAAACGGGGAGCAAATTCTCTTTCATGCTATTAATAATGGTGATTCTCTTAGAATTACAGTGGGTGAGGAGTTCTCATTCCGACATTCTGCTAGTGACAGCACACAACTTTATGATATACCTAACATTGATTTTCAGTCTGTTGATTTTACAGTAGGAGGAAATTTGTTTTTATTCAATGATAATTTTAATAGTCCTCAACCTTTCAATGCTGTATTTAACAATTCTAGAATTATCGCGGATGTTTTTGAATTAAATGCTCTAGAAAATACAGACGGTCAATTTCAAGTGAATTTTACAGGGTATACTGATGTGGATATAAAATTTTATTTCAAAAGGTCAGGTAATGGTGGTAAAATTAAATTTTCCGATCAGTCAACACTTAGATATGATGGCTCAGGTTATCAGGAAATAACTGGTTTTGGTGATTTACAAGATTCCATAATCTATAATAATGTAGTAGTGGATATTGCTGAGGATCCAAGTTCTGACAGGAAAATACCAGAATTGGTACTTTTGAAGTCTTACGGAGAATTAGTTTCTAAAGTGATGATCGAAGGTCAATTAACATTGAATCAGGGAATATTGGTTGCCGACTACGATATCTTCAGTGCTGGATTTGAGGAGGTGGTTTTTGGTCAGGATGCAGCGGTTGTTGGAGCAAAAGAAGTCTCTTACATCAATGGTGTAGTTAGTAAAAGAGGGAATACCCCTTTTATTTTTCCCGTGGGGCATGATGATGGTCCTCGTCAAATTAGTGTTTTAGATAATAATGAATTTCAAACGTCTGATTTGATCCGGGTTAATCCTTTAGATAATTTTTGTGGATTAACGGATTCACTACTTATCAAGTCCGCATTGATTAGAGATCGTACTAAAGAGTATTGGGAGGTAACTGCATTGTTATCAGATAATAATGTAGCTGCTACTTTTGAACCAATTGTTTCCGATAAGGTGGCAGAGGGTATCACCGATTTCACAAGTTTGGAATTGATTGATTTTTTTGACGGATCATCTTTAGGGAATGGATTTAACACTGACACATCTTTCCAGTCCGCCTTGGAGTACGATTTTTCAGTTGCTGATACCGCACGATTAGGCTTGTCCTCTAATTTGGAAAGTGAAAACCCTTTTTATTATCAAAGAAAAATCTTAAGTCTAAATGAATCTTTTGCATCAGCGGGAGAAAATATCACATTGAATTTGTCGGGGCCATTCGCTTCCCCAGCAGACCAAGTAGTTATCGGTGGAAAAATTGCAAATGTAGTGAGCAATACTGATAATTCTTTAACGGTCAGAGTTCCTGATGGCGCTAGATCTGGAAACATAGAAGTTGTATATAATGGTGATCAAATATTATATGGATCTGATCAATTTACTGTTAGTTATGATAATACTATTGGGTTAGAAGCCAGCAATTATGAAAATAAAACCATACTGGACAGCATTAATGGGACGGTATTATTGGGTCAGAGTAAAATGGAGCTAGGACAAATTAACAATGACAGCGATTTTGATGCTATGATTGTTAGCTCCAATTATGAGGCCGTGACTGTAATTAGTAGTTTATCAGGAGCAACGACTTCGCATGAATTCTTTCTTAATTCAGAAGGGGTGACTTTAAACCCCACTGACTTTAAGCTTCAAATTTCAAATATTGGTGGAACCTTAGGTGTAGATGCTCTTTTTGATGTAGAATATAATGGCGTTGAGGGGATTATATATTTTAAGAATGATGGGAACGGTAATTTTACTCCTGTTGGCGATGGTAATTTCGATGATCAGAGCATTTATAATGATTATTTGCTTGTCGATTCTGATTTTGACGGGATTACTGATGCACTATTTAGTGTTTTTGATTTAAGTTCTTCGTCAAGCATACTCAGTGGTGAGGGTGGAGGATTCTCAGATTGTAGTCCATATGCAAAAACGATCTTACCCTTTATTGAACCAAATAACAGAGAATTTAACCAGATTTTAAAAGGTAATTATCTCGACAATGGAAATGCAGATATTAGTTATTTAAACGCCAATGAGAGTTTAATTGGACTTATTGACCTTTTCAATCATGATACTACCATTTATACTAGTAATCCAAGATCATCGGACCAGATTTTTGAAATCAAGAATATATCATTATTGAATAACGGATTTGATCAAATAGTGGCTTCAAATCAAAATACTGACGAAATAGAAATATTCACGTTTAACAACGGTACAGAAACATTTGATATTACCACAATTCCATTAGGATTTACACCTGCTAAATTGGTGGTTGAAGATTTAAATGGTGATGGTTTCCAAGATTTAATTGTTTCTGATCAAAATTCTCCGTCCTTAAACTTTTTATTAAATGATGGTGCTGGTCAATTAACTGTAGAGCTAACTGTTTCTTACGATGGTGGAATTATTGCAGATTTTGATATATTGGACCTAAATAATGATGGTTTTAAGGATTTCTTGATTCTACAAGAAGGGGGTGAGCTTTCTATTTCCTATTTTGAAGTGCCAGCAGTTGCAGGGCCTCCGATTATTTCTGCTACCAACATTACGAACTCTGGATTCAATTTGGAATGGGATTCAGTTGCGAATGCTAGCGAATATGAGATATTCATTTCGATGGAAAATGATACTGTTCCTTCGCATTCATCAGATAGCACTTTTCTAATATCGGATACGTCTTTAACTTTTTCTGCACCAGAGCCTTTTCAAACTTATTATGTGTTCGGGCGGTCAATTAATTTAGCTGGAGATTCTTCATTCTACAGTAATTCTGTGGAAGTGCAGTTACTTCCGATTGAAATCCCGACTCCCGTTTCCTCAAACCCAACATCAAATCTATTTGATTTAACTTGGCCAATTGTACCAGGTGCAGATGAATATCAAGTGTATATCGGAATAAATAATGATACAAGTTCGATAGCTCAAAATGATTCTTTATTTGTGGTGCCTTCGGATAGCATTACTTTTCATGCTCCCGAATACTCAGAACTTTATTATTTTTACGTTCGTGCCATTTCGAATACGGGTGATACAAGTGCCTTCAGTATTCAGGATAGCATAAAGTTACCAGTTTCAACATATTTAGAGCAGGATTCTTTGGCAATGCTGGCATTTTATGAAAGTACTAATGGTGAAAATTGGAACAATGCACAAAACTGGACTACTGGAAAGCTCAACACTTGGGAAGGTTTGAGTATGATTCAAGATTCCCTTTTCTCAATTAATCTTCCTGGAAATCAAATGGAAGGTGTGTTACCCAATGAGTTAGGCAATTTGAATTTTGTGAATGAAATCAATCTTTCACAAAACCATATAACGGATATCACCGCTTTGGAAGCATTAGTTGGGTCTTTGAATAATTTGGATGTCAGTGGAAATGAACTAAGTTTTGATCAACTAGAAACTTTTGTCACCGTCCTAAATTTTGCATATGAAAATCAGAATTTCGCGTATAATCTTCCACCAGAATTTTTTGATTTCCTTGGAGCAAATATGTCAATTGAAATTGAAGCACCTGCTTCCTCCAACACTTTTCAGTGGTATAAAGATTCTGTTCAGATTGCAGGGGAAACGAATTCTACTTTGGTTTTAAATGATGTACAGAGGTTAGATGAAGGGATCTATTATGTTGAGGTAAATAACGATTTATTGGGTGAATTAAGCTTGTCTTCTGCACCCACAGAGTTAAAAGTTTCCACGTTGGAGCGTGATGTAGAAGCTCTACGGGTCTTTTATGATTCTACTAATGGTGAGGGCTGGACTTCCATTGATTGGGATACTGCTGCTGCGGATCCAACTACTTGGTCAGACAATGGTCAGGATATTATTGTTGAGGATAATAGAGTAGTGGAAATTAATTTACCGGAGAATAATTTAACAGGCTCTGTTCCTGATGCGATAAATGATATTTTAGGTTTACGTACTTTGAATATATCAGGTAATGCTCTTGAAAGCTTAGCAGATTTAACAAGTCTTCCCAATTTGGAGTTAATAGATGTGACTAATAATTCACTTGATTACTCGGATCTAGAACCGAATATTACAATTGATGGTATTTCGTTTGCTAATCAAGCCAAATTTGGAAATGAAGCAGACCAAAAGCTACCGCAAGGAGCAGAGCTTTCCATAAGTTACTCAGTAGGAGGGACAAACAATACTTACCAATGGTTTAGAAATGGTGTAGGAATTAATATATCTGATTCTAGTTCCATTTCAATCGATTCCCTGACATATAGCGCGATGGGTGAATATGTTTTGGAAGTCCGGAATGACTTGATTAATTCCATTGATCCCGAATTCAAATTAGTTTCAAACCCTGTACAGGTAATTGCAACAGCTAATATTAGTGGTCAGATTTCAGATGCTAATAAATTTCCGACTGAAGCGGGTCAAGTCTACTTATTTGAATATCAAGAAGGGGCTGAATATGACAGTGTAAGATTGGGTAATGGCGATTTCTTTGTGAATGCGGATGTTGGAGGAGTTTTTGAAATGCAAGATGTGGAACTAGGTGATTATGTTTTATATGTGGACAATGATGATCAGGAATACCCAGATTTATTAAATACGTATTTCACAAATACTATCGATTGGGAATTTGCCAACATTATTTATCATAGAAGCAATATTGAGGGATTGGAAGTTACTATGGAAGGAGAACCTGAACCTCTTAACGGAACGTCAAATTTTAGCGGGTTTTTAGAGGAGGAGTTTGAAGATGGAGAACGGAAATTACCAAGAAGAAGGGTAAGTGGAGTTGGTGTCAGTGTTAGAGTGGTAACGGGTTCAAGTAGAGATTTGTCATTTAGAAGCATACTAGAAAATGGACAGCTCGTGGCTTATCTTGAAACGGATGAAAATGGAGAGTTTGTAATTCCGAATCTTCCTGCAGGAAGGTATTCAGTTAAATTTGATATTCCAGGGGTTCCTATGAACGAGGAATCTGATATAATCTTTGATTTGACAGGGGAAAACAAGGAATCTTTAGAGATTTCCGCTATTTCTGATAATGGTAAAATTACAGTTAGTAGAGTAAGTTATACCGCAAATCAATCATCTTTTGAAAAAAGTGTAGTTATCTATCCAAATCCTTCAAATGGTATTTTTAGAATAAAGGGTGTTGATGAAATTTCAACGATTAAAATTATAGGTCCAGATGGAAGACTAATTGAAGAAATATCTGATTTTGGTCATTTATATAATGAATTAGAAATTGATTTAAGCAAATTCCCAGATGGGATGTATTTTATGCAGATTGAGTGGGGAGATGGTTTAAGGAGTATGAATAAAATGATAAAAGAGTAGCGATTATATAAATTTTCGTTCTTAAATAGGTTTGCTGATCAAAGCAAACCTATTTTTTTTGTATTCATATCCAATATTTCAACAGTTACGTAAGTTATACTAATGTCTAATCTGATATGATCATATGCGTTTAATTTTTATTCTATTTATAGCTACTCTAAGTTTCCAATTAACAGCTCAAAACGAAAAAATTCATACTTCTTTTGCTTTGGACTTGGGGAATAGTCAGCGCTTAAGACAAACTAGTAACTTTAAATTTACTTCCATAGCATTGAAGTCAACTCAAGCCATTGACTTCAGGACCATTGGTTTTGTCAATAATTCTGATACTATTTTATTCAATAATAGTCTTCATTCTGATGAAAGAACAAATTATTTTTATTCAAGTCTAATTCATTTTGATCGAGAAGTAGGTGAAATAGCTATATATTCACAAAGAGTGTTAAACGACCTTGAAGTGGTCCTCATCAATGGCAGCGGAGAATATGCTGACTTTTCACAAAGAAAATCAATTTCAATTCAAAATAATGATTGTGAATTGAATGGCGTTATTCAGCAATCGGAATGGCGAGCTGGACTACCTGAGCCCGCTTATAACAGAAGTTTCACAAGCACTGAAAATATGATTGTCCACCATTCTGCTGGGTCTAATAATATTACAGATTATACCCAAGCCGTCAGAGATATCTATATATTTCATACCGAAGAAAATGGCTGGTCGGATATTGGATATAATTATTTAGTAGCTCCTGATGGCGTAATTTATGCAGGAAGGGATCCTGCTAATGGCGAGCAAGATAAAGTAATTGGAGCTCATTTCTGTGGATCCAATTCGAATACGATGGGTATTTGCCTTTTAGGAAACTATGAAATCACTGAACCTAAGTCCCAAATGTTAGAAAGCTTATCAACCATTTTGAGTTGGAAAGCCTTTAAAGATGATTTAGAACCCTTGGGAAATACTGCCCATGCTTTAAATGCAAATCTTGGGGTAATTGCAGGTCATCAGGATGGATGCAATACTTTGTGTCCAGGTGAAAACGTATATAAGAGATTAGGAGAGATTCGTAAGGGTGTGGATGAACAATTGGTGATTTGCTCCGGGGGAAGTGAAGAAGAGGAGGAACCAGTAGTAGTTATTGAAATTGATTCTATTCCAAGTGAGAAAATCCATCCAAACCCAATAAGAAATGATTTCACCTTTAGTTTAGATTTATCCGAAAAGCGTAAGGACGAGCTTCAGTACATTCGCATATTTAGTCAAGAAGGAAAATTATTGCAATGGGAAAATCTATATTTCAGGGAGAATAGTTTAGAAGTGAAACTTCCCAGCACTTTGAGACCGGGAATATATTTCTTGCAAACTAGCTATAAAAATGGTGAAGAAAATTCAGAGCGATTCTTAATCCAATAGAGTTCGATTCATGTTTTCAATATATTTTGATTTAGATTGCCTTTCAACCATATTTGCATCTAATTAACCAAAAGGCTTTTGCACAAAATTAAGACCATCATATTTGACTTAGGCGGAGTCATTATTAACCTCTACGTTGAGAAAACGATTTCAGCTTTTTCAAATTTATCAGGCTTATCTGAAAAGGAAGTGGAAAGAGCTTATCTGTCTGCAGAGATTTTCAGAAGGTATGAAAAAGGATTAATTGCAGATGCTGAATTTCTTCAAAGTTTAAGAGATGAATTCAGCTTAACTGCTTCTGATGATGATATTGTAATAGCCTGGAATGCTATGCTAGGGGAGATTCCTGCAGACAGAATTGAAAGCATTAAAAGCCTACTACAAAATTATAAATGCATTGTTTTAAGTAACACTAATGCTATTCATGAGCAGGCATTTCATAAAATTCTATCCAATTCATATCAATATCATCATTTAAATGAACTGTTTCATGAAGTGTATTTTTCTCATGAATTAAATCAAAGAAAACCAGACCTTGAAATCTATGAAAATGTTTTGAAGCAAACAGAAACAGAAGCTAATCAAGTGCTGTTTATGGATGATGGTCAAGCTAATTTGGATTCGGCTACCAGCTTAGGTATTCACACTCTCCATATTCCGAGGAATGGAGGCTTCATTGATTTGTTAGAAAGTAAATTGTCTGCAATATGATTGAGAAAAATACACGCTATTATACAAAGAAGATTTTACTCTTTGTTATAACATTCATAACAACTACCCTTGCAGGTTCGGAATGGATTACCAATCGTATTCTTTTCTATTCTCCCGATTATTCATGGGCTGATTTTTTTGCAGGGATGCACTATTCCATCCCATTCCTTTTCATTCTGACTGTGCATGAATTTGGCCATTTCTTTACTGCCAAATACCATAAAGTGGAGGTCACTTTGCCCAATTATATTCCAGGGTGGTTAGGATTCTTGGGGACAGTTTCTTTTGGTACATTTGGAGCATTGATTCAAATTGTAGGTCCGATAAAATCAAGAAAACAGTTTTTTGATATAGGCATTGCTGGGCCTATAGCTGGTTTTGTGGTGGCATTGGGTGTGTTATTTTATGGCTTCACCAATTTGCCAGAGCCAGAGTATATTTTTGAAATTCATCCAGAATACGAACAATACGGATTGGAATATGCCGATCATGTCTATGATAACGGGGAAGAAATGATGGGGATTAGTTTAGGAAATAATCTTTTGTTCAGCTGGTTTGAAAATAATGTGGCAGATCCTGAGCGATTGCCAAATCATAGGGAAATCATTCACTATCCTTACTTATTTGCTGGTTTTTTAGCTTTATTTTTTACTGCTTTAAACTTAATTCCTATTGGCCAATTGGATGGTGGACATGTGATTTATGGTCTTTTTGGAGCTAAGAATCATAATATTATAGCTTTCACTCTTTATATGATTTTCACTTTTGTAGCAGGCTTAGGATTGATTACTGCAGGAATTGATTTAGGTGATTTTGCTTTATACAGCGTTTTATATGTTGGCTTTTTGTATTTTTCATTCAAAGGCTTAGGCTTCCAGCAATCCACTACATTAATGTTAGCTGTGGGCATGTTTGTTGCACAATATCTTACTACCTATTTATTCCCTTCAGTGACAGGCTTTTCTGGCTATTTACTTTTTGTATTCCTATTAGGAAGACTGATTGGTGTGAAGCATCCTGTTGCTCCAGATGATAGACCGTTAAGCACTGGTAGAAAAGTGTTGGGCTGGATTTGCTTGATCATTTTTATAATCTGCTTTAGTTTTGAGCCTTTGGTTTTGGAGTAGATGAGACTATAATCTGGCGATTTATTGTTATATTTATCATGATATTAAAAAATAATTTAATGGGTATGGTAAAGGAAAGAGAGCGTTTAATTGAACAGCTATCTAGGACTGATGACATTTATATAATTCAAAAAGTAAAAGAAGTACTTAATGCTTCAAAAATAAAAACGATGTGGTAGGCTATAGTCCAGATGGAAATAAAATTTCCAAATTAGATTTATTGGAAAGAGCTGAAATTTCAAATCAAGCTATTAAAGAGGGTAAAACTAAACCTATTGAACAAATCCGTGAGGATATGAACAAATGGTGATTGATGGAGGTAGTGATTACTGAGCCTGCAGAAAAGAGCCTAAAAAATATTTATTGCCGATTTGAAGCAGATATTGCCATAAAATTCACAAATAAAATATTGGATAGAGCTGATACTTTACAGACTTTTAGCAACAGAGGAAGGTTAGTAGATGAACTTCAATCCCTTCAGCAGGAGCACCGATATATCATAGAAAGGAATTACAAAATTATTGCAAAACAGAAAAATGCTAAAGTTTATGTAACTGATGTGTTTGATATGAACAATGATCCAGGAAAAATTAAAATCAACCATCAATCTTAGTGTGCTTCCTTTCTTATGTGTTTGAATTTTTCATAATTAAAATACTATTTTTGCGTTCAACGAACATAACTAACCATAAAATTCTGAATGTCCATTCTCGTTACGGGTCTTATTAAAAAATTTGGAGCTCAAACTGCTGTAAATGATGTTTCCTTTGAAATCAAAAAGGGAAATATTGTGGGATTCTTGGGGCCCAATGGTGCTGGGAAATCCACCACCATGAAAATGATCACAGGAACTTTACCTGCTGATTCAGGAATTGTGGAAGTGGATGAAATTGATGTAGCTAAGCAGCCCTTAGAATTAAAAAAGCATATTGGATATCTTCCTGAACACAATCCCCTTTATTTAGATATGTATGTGCACGAATTTTTAAGATTTTGTGGAGGAATTTATGGTCTGTCTGGTAAATCGTTAAAAAATAGAGTACGGGATTTAGTTGAGCTTTGTGGATTGCAAAAAGAACAAAACAAACAAATCGCAGCCTTGTCAAAAGGATACAGACAAAGAGTAGGATTAGCTCAAGCTTTGGTACATGACCCTTCTGTTTTGATTCTGGATGAACCGACCACGGGCTTAGACCCGAATCAGATTATTGAAATTAGGAACTTGATATTATCAATTAGTCAAGATAAAACGGTTTTGTTGAGTACGCATATCATGCAAGAAGTGCAAGCACTTTGCAATAGAGCTATCATCATCAAAGAGGGAAAGCTGGTGGCTGATCAATTAGTGAGCGAATTAACAAATGAAAAGGAGAAGTTTACTATAAGAATTGAATTAGAAAGTAAGGCTGATTTATCTTACTGGACTACTCAAGAAGAAGTGATCATTGTAAAACTTGTAACAGAAACTGAATATTTATTGGAAACCACCAAAGATCTTCGCAAGAATATTCTGAGCTGGGCTACGCAAAATGATGTCGATTTAGTAGGGATTTCTTTAGAAAAAGGGAATATGGAAGAAGTCTTTCACAAACTGACCCAAAATAGCTGAGCGTATGTGGAGTATTTTTAGCAAAGAAATCAATAGCTTTTTAAATTCCCTCATTGCTTATCTGGTGATGAGTGTTTTTTTGGTCAGCATGGGTTTGCTGGTTTGGGTTTTCCCCGATACTGCCATCTTTGAATATGGTTATGCCGATATGGGCATCTTTTTCAATTTGGCGCCTTATGTTTTGATGTTCCTTATTCCAGCCATTACTATGAAAGCTTTGGCTGAAGAATCGAAAAGCGGGACTTTTGAATTGCTAATGACTAAACCCATCACGGAACTAAAATTGTTATTGGGTAAATATATAGCAGGCTTAGTGCTTGTGGTGATTTCATTGATACCCACTTTGGTGTATTATTTCTCTTTATCCTATTTAAGTAATCCCGTTGGAAATATCGACTCAGCGGGTATCGTGGGTGCTTACATTGGTTTATTATTTTTAGCATCAGCTTATACCGGAATTGGGATTTTTGCTTCTTCTTTATCGGAAAATCAAATCGTGGCGTTTATCATTGCCGTTTTCATTAGTTTTATTGCATTTATAGGCTTTTCATCTGTAGCGGATTTATCAGTTTTTGCTAATTCAGCTTTGCAAATTGAAAAAATAGGTATGTTGTCGCATTATGATGCATTAGGCAAAGGCGTAATTGATTTTCGTGATGTGATCTATTTTGTATCCATTACAGCATTGTTTTTAGGGGCTACTTTGTGGGTTTTAAAATTGAGAAAATGGAATTCCTAAAGCATAAATCAACAGAATATACGCTAAAATTTTTGATCATTATTACTTTGGTGATATTGGTAAACTTGGCTGTACGTCATCAGATTTTTCGTTATGATATGACGGAAGAAAAGCGTTATTCCATGAATGAGGCAACGATCAGTATGTTGCAAAATTTAAAAGAGCCTGTTTATGTGGAGGTCTATTTGGCGGGTGATATCAATGCGGAATTCACACGTTTGCAAACAGCTGTAAAACAGACGTTGGAGCAATTCAAAACTTACGCTTACGGAAATTTACAGTACAGTTTCGTCAATCCTGATGAGGCCAGCACAGCCAATTCAAGAAATGAATTTTATCGCTATTTAGTGGATAAAGGGATTCAGCCTACCACAGTTTATGATAATGAGGAAGGTAGGAAATCGCAGAAATTGATATTCCCCGGTGCAGAAATTACTTATGGTGGAAGAAGTTTACCTGTTATCCTATTGAATGGAAATAATGCATCAGGTGCTGGTCAAGCGATTACCCAATCCATAGAAAATTTAGAATTTGAGTTAGCTTCTACTATCAAAAGTCTGTCGAATTCTGAAAGAAAAAGTGTGGCATTATATCAAGGGAAGGGCTCACCTTCAATGGAGGTTTTAAATGGGTTGAACGAAGTAGTGAGTACAAAATATGATTTTATTCCAGTCGGGAATACTGCAAGATTATCAAATTTTGATGCCGTAATTTTTGTCAAACCATCAGAAGACTTTAGTAATTCAGAGTTATATGACATCGACCAATACATTATGAATGGCGGGAAAGGCTTGTTTTTTATGGATGGCTTGATGATGGATATAGATTCTATTAAGGATTATGGCGCTATGGCTCTACCCATTGAAACGGGATTGGATGATTTATTATTCAAATATGGGGTGAGAGTGAATAATGATATTTTACAGGATGTCAATAGCGGGAATTTTCCAATTGTAACAGGGAATTTAGGACAAGATCCGCAGATTCAGTTATTACCATGGCCTTATTATATCATTTTAAATAAATATGCTGAACACCCGATTGTACGCAATTTGAATGCAGTCTACGGAAAATTTGTAAGTTCAATCGATACCGTAGCTTCAACTGGCATTCAAAAAACACCCTTGCTTTTTACTTCTGATTACACGAGAAAGTTAAAAGGTCCCCTTCATATCAGTTTTGAAAATTTAAAAGAAGATATGAAACCGGAAAATTTCAATTTGAAGAATGTTCCAGTTGCTTATTTATTGGAAGGAGAATTCACTTCTGCTTATCAAAATCGGTTACCACCTGAAGGCAAAAATGAATCTGCCAGAAAAAGTATAAGTGTTGAGAATTCAATTATAGTGGCTTCTGATGGTGATTTGTTATTGAGTGAAATCAATAAACGGAACGGACAAGCCTTTCCTTTGGGGGTTGATCCTTATGCTAAACATCCATCAAATTTCGCTAATGACCAGTTAATTCTCAATATGTTAAATTATTTATTGGATGAGGATGGTTTGATTATTTCCAGAAATAAAGAATTGAAGATTAGACCTTTGGATAAGGTTAAAGTGGCTGAAGACAAAGTTTGGCTACAATTCATTAACGTGGCACTTCCAATCCTTTTGATAGTGGTGTTCGGTGTTTTAAGATATTATTGGAGGAAGAGAAAATATGCAAAGTTCAATGGCTAAGCTTCAATTAAGGAAAAATATTGCCTTATTATCTGTGTGGCTAGGCTTAGTGGTTTTGTCTGTTTTAGCCTACAGTTACAATCCCTATGAGAGAAAATCCACTTCTTTTGATAAGGATTTGTTTGCTGTTGATAATGCTAATCAATCCATTTCCAGAATAGAATTGAGTACAGTGAATTTCAAAAACACTTTGGAAAGGAATAGCAATTCATGGACAGTCAATGAAAAGTATTTATTGGATGCCTCCATGCAACAGGTGTTTTTTAAATTGTTGGAGCAAGTCAGTGTACAAAGGCCGATTAATAGTGAGAACTCAGGCAAAATCAAGCAAAATGTTTTGGATTCAGGGGTTCAGGTTAATATCTATGGAAATGAAAGGGTTCTGAAATCTTATACTGTAGGAGGAGATTTCCAAGCGATGCGAAGCTATTTTGTACATGGGGAGGAAGTTTATCTTATGCAATTACCGGGATACCAAAGCTATGTAGCTGGAATTTATGAAGTGCCAGAAAATGACTGGCGCGATCGTGTGATTTTTGACGGTATTTGGCAGGATATGGTCAGTTTGAAAATTAACAGACAGAAAAAAGAAGCAATAGAATTCAAATATCAAGATAGATTATTACGCATACAAAATCAACAAGCCGATACTGCTGAAGTGATGAATTTCGTAGAGCGATTTAATTACTTTTTTGTGGATCAATTCCTACCCAAAGACCACATCGCTTTAGAACGAAAAGAAAGTTTCGATAATGCCGGTACTATAGAAATTGAAGGCTTGGATAAAGACAAAAGTTTGAAACTTGAACTTTTTAAAAATCCTGAATTCAATGCCTATTTGGTTCATATCAATGGTAAAGAATGGGCGGCAATTCGAAATGAGCGAATGGAGAAGATTTGGATAGAGTTGGAGAAGTTGTTGTGAATTAGGAAAAACTGAAAAAAGATAATATGCAATTGACAAACTGCTAACTTCAAACTTCCCGCTACCGACTTTTCCCTACCATTTAAGAATTTTTTATTGCTTAATGCACTATAAAGTATAGATTTGCAAATTAATTTTTAACTTTGTTGGTAATACAAAATCAAGAAGTTTATAGCTAAGCTTTTGGAAGATTTTAAAAGCGAGCCCTAAATAAAAAACTATGAAATTTTTAGTATCCTCATCTGCATTATTAAAGCAAATTTCATCCATCAATGGGGTGATTTCAACCAATCCCATGGTGCCTATTTTAGAAAATTTCTTATTCGAAATTCAAGATGGTCTATTGACTATCACAGCTTCGGATTTGCAGACTTCCATGATTACTGAGATTGATGTGGAATCATCTGAAAACGGTAGCATAGCAGTTCCGGCTAGAATTTTAATGGATACTTTGAAAAACCTTCCAGAGCAGCCCGTGACTTTCTCTATTGATGAGGAAACTTACAGCATTGAAATTAGCTCTGATAATGGTCGGTATAAATTAGCAGGTGAAAATGCTACGGATTTCCCTAAAGTGCAGGAAGTTGAAAACCCTGATACAGTAGATATTTCAGCAGATGTTTTAGCTACGGCTATTAACCATACTATTTACGCCACAAGCAATGACGAATTACGTCCGGCTATGGGTGGTGTTTATGTGAAATTTGATGAAACGAATACCACTTTCGTTGCCACAGATGGTAATCGTTTGATTCGCTACAGAAGGGTAGATGTAGCTTCTGATTCAGGTACAGGCATCATTATCCCTAGAAAAGCTTTGTCTTTATTGAAGAACAGCTTGCCAGCTGAGAATGTGAACGTAGCAGTGGAATTCAATATGTCCAATGCTTATTTCAAATTCAATAATATCAAATTGATTTGCCGATTGGTAGATGAGCGTTTCCCTGATTATGAAAATGTAATTCCTGCTGAAAACAATATCAAATTGACCATCAACCGTCAAGAGTTTATGTCCTCTTTGAGAAGGATCAGCATCTATGCTAATAAAACGACTCACCAAGTACGTTTGAAAATTAACGGAAGCGAATTGCAAATCTTTGCTGAAGATTTAGACTTCTCTAATGAAGCCAGCGAAATTATGGCTTGCGAGCATCAAGGGGATGATATCGAAATTGGCTTTAACGCTAAGTTTTTAATTGAAATGCTAAATAACTTAGACAGTAAGGAAGTAAGCATTGATATGTCAGCACCAAACAAAGCAGGTTTATTATTTCCTTCTGATATGGACGAGAATGAAGATATTTTATTATTGGTAATGCCAGTGATGTTGAATAATTACGTTTAAGATTAAAAAAAAGACTTAAAAATATTTGAACCTCTGGGAGTTAATCTCAGAGGTTTTTTTGTCTCAAATAATTGGTCTTTTGTTTTTAGTTTCAAATAAGTAACAAAACCCTATAAAATAGGATGTAATTTTCAGTAAGATATTCAATCTATTAAAAATATAATTATTTGAATCAATATTCTTCTTAATTCCTTTAAAGCTTTTTTTGGTATTAATATCTTACTTTTTAATGTCGTAACATCAAACTAAATACTAAATATTTTATGTAATTTATTTTGCTTTTACATTTTTTTTTTTTGATTTATAACATCAATTCAAAAATACTATTGAAAAATGGTATGGCTGGAAAGTTGTTAGTGCTAGCGAAAGCAGCCTTTTGACCAAACCTACAAAGTGGAAAATATTGACTTGGACTCACCTAAGTGTTTTCATTTCAGATAGATTTTCGTTTCAAGTTTTTAGTAGTGGTGGAGGATTGTCTTAAATAAATTTTAACAATTAATAATATTTATTATGCAAAAGAAAAGAATGAGATTATTTGCAATTTCAAGCATGGTTGTTTTTTTATTTGGAATATTCTTAACATTAAAACCGCATGACAGTCAGGCTTGGGCGAGAGGAAAATGGATGAATGTTTATGGTGGAAATTCCACTCCTTCATATCAAGAATGTGCAAGTGCATTAGCTAACAGATGTATAACAGGCGATATAAGATCATTGCCAGAAAAACAGCTTGCACCGTAATGATGAATAAATTATATACTTTAATTATAAAAGCTACATATTTTTATGTAGCTTTTATAAATATTGGTTGTACTTCAAATAGCCTAGATAGTGAATTTTTAGTTTCCAAGAGGATAAATTATTCTGATTCATTATATATTTCTTTAAAAGATAGTGTAACTTTTTCAATTCCAAATAATATTCCTTCAGAGCTGTTTTTTTTTACTTTACAAGGTAGCCAGTTATATGGGCTGTCTTTTATAAATCCATATTCAATTTATACATTGGATTTAAATGATGGTGAAGTAGATGAATTTTTTAAACTAGAACCAGAACATCAACATTTTAAGATAAAGCAATATTTCATAAATGATACAATTGTTGCAGTAATTTCTGAATTTGGTGAAATAATGGAGTTTAATTTACAAACTGACTCATATGAATATTTTAGGGTTAAAGATGAAACTGGATATCCCTCTACACATGGCTTTGTTACCCCCTTTTTAAGAGTTCCTCCCAATTTGTACTTAATTGAGAATAGCTATTATTTTAATGTTTATCCTTTAGGATACTTTGATAATTATAGTGAGTCAGAAAAATTAGAAAGTCCTTTGTTAGCAAGTATTAATAGGGAAAGTCAAAATTTGTCTTTTAAGTTAGTTCCAACAGGTATTATGGATAAAATTCAAAGCACGTACTATCCATACGATTTAAGTTTCCCGTATTTAACATACTTAAAAAATTCTTTTTTTATTTCTTATCCTATGAGTCATCAAATTTTTAAATATGACACGTCTTTTCAAATTCTTGATCAGTTTCAAATTTCTCCGTCAAGGAGAGTAAAACTACCAAAACCTATGGAGTTTAAAAAAATATTAGATGAAAGGTATTTACAAGAATATAGAATGAAAACTCCATATTACTCTAAAATAAATTATCATTCTGATATTAATGTTATGAGTAGAGTTTTTTACAGTCAAAATAGCATTAATATAGTCAATGGGAAATATGAAATAAAATATGGCGATATAAATATTATTTTCTTTAATGATAAGGGAATAATTTTAAAAGAATTTAAGTTGGATAGAAATAAGGATTTATTAGCAGTGGAAAGTAATTCGAATGAGTTAATAATTTTAAAACGAAAGAAAGAAAATGAATTACAAGCGATTAAATATAATATTGAGTTTATTAACAATTAGTCTGTTTTTTACCTGTTGTGACAATAAGGATGTAAAATTTGAAACAAATTTATCTTATTATTTGGAACAAGTTTATAATATTCCATTATCAGATTTAGAAAATAAAAAATGTTTGTTTTATAACGTATTTTCATGTAGTTCATGTTTTGAAATTAATCCAGAATTAGCAAGTGAATTGGAAGTTGATTTTTTATTTGTAGTTGGCGAGAAATCTAATATTCATTTAGAGCATATCTCATTGGTGAAAAGTAATGCCAAATTATTTTTTGATGAAAAAAAGGAGGTTTTTAATTATGATTTAATAATTCCAAAGCCACTTTATTTTACATTTCAAGATAGTCAAATTAAATATGTTTTTTTAGAGGATAAAGTTTATGAAAAGAATATTCTTAATTTATAGTTATGTGTCAATATCTTTGATAATGGTGCACAGTTCTGTTTTTAGTCAGGAGATTGAAAATATGGAGGAATTATATTTTGCACATGATTTTTATAATGTAAAAAAAATATATTTTCTGAATAATGAACTTTCATTAGGTCTTCAGTTTAAAGAAGGGGGGTACGATATTTTAATTCTAAATAAAGAAAACATTAATCAAAAGAATTTTAAAATATCAGACTTATTTGATAATGGATTTAATCAAGGGCGAATAAGGTTATATGATGTATGGCAAAATAATGATAGTTCTTTTGTTTTATCTACAGCTATGGGTGATTTTGAATTGAACTCAAGCGATATTTCTATTATTAATAGGGATTTTCAAGATTTGAAATATTTAAATACTACTAGTGTTAACGCTTATAAAACTCCTTTTCTTACTGTAGGCTATGATTTGATTCAAAGTAAAGCAATAAAAAAGAAGTATGGAGTGCCGCAATTCACATTGGTAACTAAAGAATCTGATAAAATAATTTTTGATAAACCTGAAAGAGTATTTGAAACTATCGATACTTATTTTGACTTAAAGGATTGGAATATTTTTTATGATAGAGATCGGCTTTTCACTCCATTTATTGATGTGGTAAGTGATAAAGAGTTGTTAATTAACTATCCGAAGTTTAGAAAGGCTACATATTATCATTATGAAAGGGGGAGCATTGATTTTTATTTTGATATAGATGATCTTAATAATAGAATAGAAAGCTTTTATTTATTTTATGATTCAAGAGCAAAATATTTCTTAGCAAGCGTAAAAATAGATGATATCTATAAACTTTTTATCTATAATAATGAGGAGAATGATTTTGTTTATTGGGATGAAATGACCCATCAACCATTAGGTATTAACTCTATCGGAGTTTATTATCAAATTAAAGTTCCCAAGTCTAATAAAACTAATCATTATATTAAGAGGTTTGAGAAACTTAATTCATATAAAATCCTATTGGATGAGATATATATATCACCCGATAATTAAATTTTAATTTGTGAATTTACAAACTAGGTAAGATCTTTCAAAGAGGACTAATTTTTCAGGATTACCTGATTGAATTGAAGGCATATACTTATTTTAATGTAAGTTTTTTGCTATTTTGATTTTATTTTTAGTGAAAATATAATTTTACATTTTTCTTATTGTAAGTGAAGATTAATAAATTTATTTATTATGAGCGTTTCTATTTTTTTACATCCTTAGAGCGCAAAAGCTCAGAAGTTTTTTTTCCTATCATCGGGATTTTATGCACGGGCATAGGTTCTAGAAATTGAATTTCAGTGCCGGGTAGGATTTGCCGGGTATTATTGGGTTTTGCTTCTCCCGTAGCCACTTTCGATACCATTTTATTCTGTGAAAGCCCCATGCTGATGGGCAATCCGCTTTCATTAATGATTTTCTTCCGCAACTCTTTTACCCATTCAGAGCATCCAAAATACCTGTCCATTCCGCTTACGTCCAGATAGAACTTATCTACAGAAGCCTTTTCGAAAAGAGGGGATTCACTCTTAATAATTTCAGTGACTAACTTAGAGTAGTAGCTATAATTATTCATATCTCCCGAAATCACATTGGCTTCAGGGCAAAGCGATAAAGCCGATTTCATGGGCATGGCAGAATGCACGCCATGTGTGCGGTTCTCGTAACTGCAGGCCGCTACCACGACTCTGTGTCCACCTCCCACAATAACAGGCTTACCATTCAGACTTGAATCTAAAAGGCGTTCAACAGACACAAAGAAAGTGTCCATATCTAAATGAATGATGGATCTGATGGTATTTTCTCGCATAAAACTAAAATATTTAGCCTTTATTTGGCTTTTATTTTTTAAAATACTAAATTTAGCAACACAATTACTAAAATATATAGTAAAAAAGTTGAATAAGATCTTTTTGTATGATAAATGTTTAGCAAATGGATGTAAAAATTAAGTTGTCGAGTAAGCGCTTAAACTCAGGACGGTGTCAGGTCCATTTTCAGGTAAAGGCTAGAGCCGGTAATAGTAGTTGGTATGGCTATACTTTGGCCGAACCAAATGATACGGTAAGCGAAGTAGTAAGCAGAATAAGGAATCGTTTCAGTGGAGCAGAAGATAAGATTTCTTTACATCAAAAGGTCTTGTATCATATGAATGAGCAGAATAGGGTCAGGGATGATTTGATGATTTTTAGAGCTCCAACCCCCTAAATCCCCCAAAAGCCCCCTAACCTCCAATGCGGGAATTGGGTAGAAGAAGAATGGAAGAGTTCTGTGCAGTTGATTAGGTTTGTACCGAAAGTCAGTCCGAAAACAGCTAAGAAAAAGATAAAAGTGAAAAGACGATGTGTTAATTTTGAAATAATATATAAAGAAGTAGAAGTTGAGTATTGAATCTTGTTATTTTACTTTCCTAAATACTTGATACTTTCTTCTTGATAATAAAAAAATGAGCTTGGTTAATAATAATATTAAATATCTCCGAAAGGAGAAGGGCTGGACACAGCAGGACTTGGCTGATGAACTGGGAGTGAAGCGTCCACAGATTGGTTCCTACGAAGAGGGCAGGGCAGACCCTAGAATTCAGACCTTATTAAAATTATCTGAACTTTTTAATGTAAGTGTGGATGATTTACTGGGGAAAGACTTGTCCAGTCCGATGGTGGTCACTAAGAAACCAACCAAAGTGTTGGCTATTACGGTGGACAGTCAAGAACGTGAAAATATTGAATTGGTGCCCCAGAAGGCTTCTGCTGGATATACCAATGGCTATGCGGATCCGGAATATTTGCAAGAACTTCCTCGCTTCCAATTGCCAAATTTACCTCGCAACAGCACCTACAGAGCTTTTGAAATCAGTGGCGATTCCATGCTCCCTTTAGAGCCGGGTACTATAATCATAGGCGAATATGTAGAGGGATCGGAGTCAATTCGAAATGGCAAAACCTATGTTATCGTAAGTGAGCAAGAAGGAGTGGTTTATAAAAGAGTCTTTAATTATGCCGATGAAAAGGGTGTGCTGTTTATGGTTTCTGATAATACGGTCTATTCTCCTTACGAAATTCCAGTAGATAGTGTAATGGAAATTTGGGAGGCTAAAGCATTTATTAGCACTCAGTTTCCTGATGTGAAAAATGGAGATAAGCCTCCGATGAGCTTGAGGGAGTTAACTGATATCGTCTTGGAAATTAAAGAGGAAGTTACGAAGTTGAAAAAATGAAAGCACGAGCTGGAGAGCTCGTACTAGCTATTTGAGGGCAACAGATGTACTGGAAAATTGATGGAGACACCTTCTTCGTACATATTATTCCAAATTCGGGCTGAATCACATTTTCTCAACACTTCATTAATCTAAAATTAAGCTTTCAAAGCCGCTACCCCAGGTAATTCCTTGCCTTCCATATATTCAAGTAAAGCGCCACCACCAGTTGATACGTAACTGACTTTATCGCCATAGCCTAAGCTATTAACTGCAGCGGCAGAATCTCCTCCGCCAATTAGTGAGAATGCCCCGTTTTCGGTAGCTTTTACTACAGATTCAGCTATCGATTTCGTTCCTTTTGCAAAATTCTCCATTTCGAAAACGCCCATAGGGCCGTTCCAAAGGATAGTTTTTGATTCTTCTACTGTTTTTTGGAATATAGCGGTTGCTTCAGGTCCAATATCCAAGCCCATCCATCCATCTTCTATGGCGTGGTTCTGAGCTACTTTAGTATTGGCATCATTAGCGAAATTGTCTGCTACTATGGAATCAATTGGCAGTTTTAATTCTACTCCTTGTTCCTTAGCTTTTTGTATGAGTTCTTTTGCCAGATCTAATTTATCTTCTTCAACTAGGGAATTACCGATTTTACCTCCCATCGCTTTAAAGAATGTATAAGACATGCCACCACCAATAATCAGGTTGTCAACTTTGCTTAACAATTTTTCAATGATGAGGATTTTATCGGAAATTTTAGCTCCTCCCATGATAGCGGTATAAGGCTTGTCTGCTTTTTCTAAAACCTTATCAGCATTTTCGATTTCAGCTGCCATAACAAAACCTGCCATTTTATCTTCAAAGAACTTTGCTACCACAGTAGTGGATGCATGTGCACGGTGTGCAGTGCCAAATGCATCGTTCACGTATACATCACCTAGCTTTGAAAGTGATTTTGCAAAAGCTTCATCGCCTTTCGTCTCACCCTCATGAAAACGAACATTTTCCAAAAGTAAAACCTCTCCGTTTTGCAAACTATCGACAGCTGACTCGGCCTTATCACCAATTGTCTCCTCGCTAAAGTGAACTGTGGCACCATAAGCTTTTTCCAAGTCGCTAACAATATGTTGTAAAGAGAATTTGTTTTCGGGACCATTTTTTGGCCTGCCTAAATGAGACATTAGAACAGCCTTCCCTCCATCTCCTAATACTTTTTTGATGGTTGGGATAGTAGCTTTTATTCTTGTGTCATCAGTTACCTGAAAATCTTTATTTAATGGGACATTTAAATCGACTCTTATTAGTGCGGTTTTGTTTTCGAACGAAAAATCATTTACGGTTTTCATTGACTTATAATTATGGTTACAAATTTATATTTTTACAGCTGCTCTTTGCAGTCTATCATTTATGGCTTTTCCAAGGCCAGTCTGGGGTACTTTTTCAGTAATTATCAAATCTACATTACTCTCATCTAATTTACGAAGATGGGAAAATAAGTTTTTAGCGGCTTCATGCATGTTGCCAGTGGCTGATAACGATAATGACATATCAACTCCTTCATAAAAATTGCTAAATGAGAGAGTTCCGATTCTCAGTTTAGAATACTTTTTAATTAATGATTTGATGTCACCCAGAATAATATCCTTTCTTGGTGCGTAATGGCTTTTAAGCATGCCGGGTGCATCTGGTTTGGAACTTGAATGTGGAAGTATTGTTACCTCACCAACGACCTTTTTAATTTCGTCCACTTCCAAACCACCCAATCGATAAATAATTGTTTTTCCTTTTTCAAACCCCACGATTGTTGATTCTATTCCTACTTCACTGAGTTCGCCTTCTAAGATATAGGGTATTTTATCCCCGAGTTGTTTTTGTACATGCTCTGATGTAGTTGGACTTATGTAGCCAAAAGGATTGGCACTAGGAGCTGCTAAAGGGTAGTCCAATAATTTAAGAAGATTTAACGTTTTGGGATGATTAGGAATTCTAAATGCTACTCTATCTAAACCAGAACATGTTAAATCTGGAATCAGATGGTTTCTTTCCAGCAATATTGTTAATGGTCCAGGCCAAAATGCATTCATCAATTTATAGGCATTGTCAGGAACGCCTTTAACATATTTTTTTACGGTTTCAATGCTGTCGGTATGAAGAATAAGCGGATCAAAATGCGGGCGGTTCTTAACCTCGAAAATTTGGCTAACGACTTCTGCCTTCAAACCATTGCCTGCCAAACCGTATACCGTTTCAGTAGGTAAGCCAATGAGCTTATTGGCATCGAGAAAGACTTTTGCCCTGATAATATCGCTATTGATTTCTGCCATAATTCCAGATGCGAATTTAAGTTAATTTTTTATTCATACCACGGATTTGTAAATTGAGAATGATATATTTATAATTGAAAGCACCAAAACAAAATCTAATGAGCAGAAAATCAAGAAATTTAATTAAGCTAGTGGCAATAATTATTGTCCTTGTGTTGGTATTTATGGAATTAGATATCATAGCTATTCCAGCATTAAACCCTTATCAATTTTGGCTTAGTATTGTAGCTTTTGGTATGGTTCTTATAAGTTCAAGATAAGTAAAAGTAAAACAGAGGAGGATAAAAAACTTGCTCCTCTGTTTGTTTATTTTCTATTCATCACAAAATTTTTCAATTGCTTCTGCTGCGTCTTGAAAGCCTCTGTTTTTTGCTTTTATTAGGTCTTCACAACCTTCTTCTTTTCGATCGGTATTAATCTTTATGAAACCACTCCAGTAGTAGTTTTCACCATTGTTAGGTGCTATTTTAATACTCAAATTCAAAAGACTATCAGCCTTATTAAAGGAACCAAATTGTAATAGAGTTTTTGCGCTATTAAGGTATGGTATATGATTATTTGGAGAAAGCTTTATAGCAAATCTATAATCTTCCAAAGCAGCATCATATTGTTTTAGTTCAAATAGTGCAGTAGCTCTATTTATGTATAGATCAGCATTATTGGCACGTAAACTGATAGCTTTGTTGTAATCTAATAAGGCATTTTCGTAATTTTTACTTTCTAAATGCACATTTCCCCTGTTATAATACGGCTTATAATTCAAAGAATCAATTTCTAAAGATCGTGAAAAATCTTCTATCGCCTTTGAATAATCTAATAATTGTAAGTGTGCAACGCCTCTAATGTTATAGGCTTCGGCATTATCATTATTTTTAGAAATGACTCTGTTTAAGTAGCTAATTGCTTCTTTGTAGTTTTCGGATTGCATATTTTTTCTGCTTTCCGCTATTAGTTCTTCTTCTGATGGACTACATGAGAATAGAATTATTGAAGTAATTATCAGTACGATGGTGTTAAATTTGAACATGTGTCTATACAATTAATGTTGTAAAATATAAAAAACCTTACATGAATGACTTAAATGGTGTTTGTGCTATTTAGGTTTAAAAAAAGCGTTTTACATTTGTATTAAGCTTTACGATTCATTTATTCAAATGGGCGTAATTTTAAGGTTGATAGTTTACCCCGGTTTGGTTCACCGGGGTTTTTTTATGACCTATTAATTCTTTCCACATTGTCGAATTCCATTATAAAATCATTACCAAATGCCTGAGCTGGGGTCAAATAGCCTTTTAGTTTGGTGTTCTCTAATTTTAATGCAGAAGCTAACGCTGTTTTGGCTGTTAAAAAATAAGCCTCTGGAGTAATTAATTCTGCTGAAAAGCTACTTCCGTCTTTATCTGCTACTGTTCCATAGATATAGGTTTTTCCTTTTTCTAATTCTTCCTTGTTAGGTCCTGAAACTGAATTTTCAATTTTTCTTCGAACAATCTTTTGTATCCAAGTAATACCTAAAAGGAACTTTAAGGTTTTAAACTTTCTGATTTTACTAATTATTTTAGGACTTGCCCCACTAAAGACTTTAATAGTTGGGATTTCAGTCTGATGATAACTAGTCATGAGGTCACCCCAAGGGATAGTCATGCAAGTTTGATATCTGTGTGAGAATTTAAATTCTTTAACTTCATAGGCAAGAGGGACGTTTTTTATTAAGCCGTTCTCGCGAATGAAGCCCCCTTTAGATACGTTCTTTGCCATTGTGACAGCAGTTCCTCTTGACATTCCTGTTTTTGAACCCACAAATGCCAGTTCAAGCGAGCTAGCTGTGGGCATCTTTTCTTTAAGATAGCCGGCCAAACAGTCGGTTGGGACTACATCAAATCCTACTCCTGGAATAAGCGTAATGCCAGCTTGTTCTGCCTCCTTATGATACTTCATGATATCTTCGAAAACCCAAATTTCCCCAGTAATATCAAGGTAGTTTGTTTTGGATTTTAGACAAGCTTCAACCATTGGTATTGCAGTTTCAGAAAAAGGGCCTGCACAATGAATCACTGTATTGAATTCTTTTAGCAATTCTTCTAGCTTGCTTTTATCATTTAATTCGCAAATATGATAAGGCAATCCAGTATCAAGTGAAAGTGTTTCAATCGCTTTTTTATTTCTTCCAGCCAACTCAACATAAACCCCAGCATTTTTAGCTTCCTGGGTAATTAATTTCCCTGTATATCCGTTGGCACCATAAATTAGTATCTTATAATTCATTTAATAGAGTTCTAGTTTTGTTGACCATCCTTATAATTGATGGTTCATTCGTTAAATCTTTAACTTTACCTATTTCAATCCATTGAAAGCTGTTACTTTCAGAATTTATTTTAGTTTTTTCTTCATGGTTGCAAAAATAGGCAAATCTAACATCATAGTGGTAATGTTGTGGAACTCCTTTAAATTCTGGAATTTCATGTATATCGATATCGAAAATGCCGTGCTTTGCTAAGGCAAGATTCTTTAAACCAGTTTCTTCAAATGCCTCCGTTCTCGATACTTGCTCCAAATCGATTTCACCGTCTGCATGACCTCCTGGTTGGAGCCATTTGTTTAGTTTCTTATGGTGAAGTAAAAGTATGTTACGTGATATTGAATCAATTATCCAAGCGGATGCTGTGAAATGGGCCTGAATGTTTTGTCGGGTAAATGCAACTTCTTTTTTAGATTCAAAAAGCTGTAGCATTTTATATTTGTAATCTCTTTCCTCTTCTGTATTTGGATTGTATTGTTTTAATATCTGCATCAATAATAGATCTTGCATAAAAAAAGCCATCTTTAAAGACGGCTTTTATATAAGGAAATAGATTTATGCTATTGTAGTTCCAAGCTCAAGGTAATATTTGTTTCATCATCACCTGCTTTTGGATAAGGTGCTGAATAACTTACTGTTAAATTGCCATTTTCTTTATTAATGCTTGCAATATTGAAGTCACCACCAGGACTTAAAGTAACTACATCAAGGTTTTCATTTAAGCTGAAACTGCCGCTGGCACCTAAATCCTCATTATGATTTAAGTTAGCATCAGTAAAAGCTTGCAAACCAGAAACAGAATAAGTTTTGTTGCTACCATCAAAATTGATTGAAACGCCAGTAAGCGCATTATCCAAAACATTAGCCCCTGTGATGTTCCAAGTTCCACTTAATTCTTCAAGTCTTTTTTCTTCTGCACTTGGCTCGTCATCTTTTTTACAAGAACTAAAAAGGACAACAAAAGATAGTAATAGTAAGCTTAAAAGTTTAATATTCCGTTTCATAATTAGTTAATTAATAATTTATATTCTAATGTTTAAAAGTCTGAATTATTGTTTATAATCCAATAAAAAATTTTTCTTTTTTTATTTTAATCTCCATTATTTGCTCTCAATATTAAGAATTTTATTCGTAAAAACATCATATTCTTTAGGGTCATTCGATGCAATTAGTGTAATTCTTCCCTTCCGAGTTCTGTCCAATAGATCCTTGTACCATTCGATTCCGTTTTCGTCTAAGTGTGAGGTAGGTTCATCCAAAAGGAGTAATTTTGCCTCAAACCCACAACATAATATTAATTTCACTCGCTGTTGCATACCAGATGAAAATTCTGCAATCGCTTTATTTGTGCTTTTGTGTAGGTTTGCTGCCCTAATTTCACGCTCTAAATTAAAGTCTTTTCGAAGTTTTTTGAATTTAGAGTGAAAATCTAAATGTTCTTTCAAGCTGAATTCCTCGATCAGGTTCAGATAGGGTGCAGCGATTCCAAGTAATTCATGTGTTTTCTCTTTCTCTACAAGAGTATCTTTGTCAATATATTTGACCTTTCCTTTACTTGGAGCTAAAGTACCTGCAATGATTTTTAATAAAGTGGACTTTCCACTTCCATTATGACCTGTTATTGCATATACATCATTAGAATCAAATTCATAATTAATGTTTTCGAACAATCTATTTTTAGGATACTTTTTGGAGAGCCCTTCAAGAATTAATTGCATAAAACAAGTAATTAATTTCCGTATCCCTTCATGATGCCTCTTTCCGATTTCCGTACAAAGGCAGTGATATTATCTCGTTCTTCACTGCTTCTGATTAAAGTTTCAATATTTTCAAGTGCCTCGGCATTATTTTTTCCACTCAAATAAAGGCTTCTATAAATCTCCTGTATATCATTTATTCTGTCATTGCTAAACCCTCTTCTTCGCAGACCCACGGAATTTATCCCGCAATAAGTAAGCGGCTCGCGTGCAGCTTTCACATAAGGTGGAACATCTTTTCTGACCAAGGATCCTCCCGATATCATTACATGACTCCCTATTTTTACGAATTGGTGAATTGCTGTAGCACCCCCAATAATGGCCCAGTCCTCTATTGATACATGTCCTCCTACTTGAACAGAATTTACAAGAATACAATTATCACCGATGATGCAGTCGTGCGCGATATGGACATATGCCATTATCAACGATTTAGATCCTATTTTAGTGACTTTTCGATCATTGGTTCCACGACTGATATTAACATATTCTCTAATCACCGTTTCGTCACCAATCTCTGTTGTGGTAACTTCACCCGTGAACTTTAAATCCTGGGGGACGGCTGAAATAGTGGCACCTGAATATATTTTACACTTTTTCCCTATCCTCGCTCCAGAATTAATTGTTACATTAGGTCCTATCCAAGTACCGTCTCCAATTTCTACGTCCTTATCTATAAAAGTAAAAGGCTCAATAACGACATCTTTCCCAATTTTAGCTTCAGGATGAATATAATTTAATGATTTATCCATGTATTTTTATTTTAAGCAACTATGCTTTTGATAACCTTTCGAGGTCTTTATTCTTCTTCTTTTTTAACAATCCGAGCGGTAAGTGTAGCTTCACTTACAATGCTATTACCTACATACGCATATCCTTGCATTTTGGCTATACCTCTCTTGATAGGAGCTAAAAGTTCACATTTAAGGATAATTGTATCACCTGGTCTAACCATTTTCCTAAATCGACAGTTGTCTATTCCAAGGAAATAGGTCCAATATTCTGACGGTTCATCAACAGAACTTAAAACTAAAATTCCTCCAGTTTGTGCCATTGCTTCAATTTGCAAAACACCAGGCATCACCGGATTTCCAGGAAAATGTCCTTGAAAGAAATTCTCGTTAATAGTTATGTTCTTTAATCCAATAACTGTTTTGTGGTCTTGATGTATGATTTTATCAACTAATTGGAAGGGGTATCGATGTCGTAACATGGACGAAATCCCTTCTATGTCCATTACAGGTTCAGCATTGGGATCGTATTTTGGTGCCGATTTTTCTGCTTTTTTGATGTATTTTTTAATCTTTTGTGCAAAAGCGACATTCGTGGAATGTCCGGGCCTTGCAGCTAAGATTTGACCTTTGATCGGTCTGCCCACTAGCGCTAAATCGCCTACCACATCAAGTAATTTATGCCGAGCAGGTTCATTTTTAAATCTCAACTCAATATTATCTAAAATCCCTTCTTCTTTAACCTCAATATTAGGTTTATTAAAGATCTCAGCTAATTCTTTTAGTTCATCATCAGAAACCAATTTGTCTACTACTACAATAGCATTATTTAAATCCCCTCCTTTAATTAGATTGTTATTGTACAACTGTTGTAGTTCATGTAAGAATACAAAAGTCCTGCAGGTGGATATCTCTTTCTTAAAATCGGCTATATTGTTTAATGAGGCATGTTGACTACCCAAAACTTTTGAGTTGTAGTCAATCATTACCGTTACCCTGTAGTCATCCACAGGTAATAACGCCATTTCTACATTTTTTTCTTCATCAGTAAGAAAAAGACCTTCAGGTACCTCAAAGAAATTCCTTAGCGCATTTTGTTCTTCTAATCCCACTGATTCCAATGCTTCATAAAACAATTTTGCACTGCCATCCATTATAGGAGTTTCAGGACCGTCAACTTCTATTAAGACATTATCAATTTGTAATCCTACTAGAGCAGATAGGACATGTTCAACAGTTGATACTTTTGCTTCTCCCTTTGCAATTGTAGTTCCTCTGGAGGTATCTACTACTAAGTCTGCATCAGCTTCAATAACAGGTTTTTCAGGTAAATCAATTCTTTGAAATCTAATTCCCGAATCAATTTCAGCTGGTTTGAAAGTTAAGGTAACCTTATGACCAGTATGAAGACCCACACCAGATACGCTTACCGCTTTTTTAATTGTATGCTGTTTATTATACATTTAGCTCTTTTTTTCAGTCGGCAAATTTAAAACTATTTTTTCCAATTGCTGAACTTGTAGGTGTAATTCCGGTAATCTTTTAAATAAGGTTGCTGCTTTTAAATATTGCTTGTGTTCAAAACCAACAGTTCCTGAGATTACGGTGTTTGACTGTCTTACTGATTTTGACACGCCTGATTTTGCACTTATTGTGGTGTAATCGGCTACATCTATATGACCCACAATCCCAACTTGACCAGCTAGAACGCAGTTTTTACCAATTTTTGTTGATCCCGAGATACCAGCTTGGGAGGCAATTACCGTATTCTCTCCTATTTCAACATTATGAGCTATTTGAACAAGATTATCAATTTTCGCCCCTTTTCTGATAATGGTAGACCCTAAAGTAGCGCAATCAATGGTGGTGTTGGCTCCTATGCTCACATTGTCTTCCAAAACGACATTACCAAGTTGAGGGATCGTTTTGTATGTTCCGTCTTCTTGAGGCGCAAAACCAAAGCCGTCACTCCCTATAACTGAACCCGCTTGAATATTACAATTACTACCAATTTTAGAATCAGGATAAATTTTTACCCCTTGGAAAATCACTGTGTTATCACCAATCACAACATTGTCACCGATATGAGCCTGAGGATAAATTTTTACATTTTTCCCAATTTTAACATTGTGTCCTATATAAGAAAAGGCACCTCTGTAATGGCCTTCACCAACAACACTATTTTCCCCCATAAAAGAAGGTTCTTCTACACCTGATTTTGCATAAGTCATTATTTTGTTATACTCTTCCAAAAGTTGGGTAAAGGCCGAATATGGGTCATCCACTCTTATTAAGGCTGGCTTGATAGTTTTTTTCGGATTGAATTTGTTTTTAACAATAATAGCAGCTGCATCAGATTCATAGATATAATTCTCATATTTATCATTAGATAAAAAGCTGATTGTTTTTGCCTTGCCTTCTTCTATTTTACCCAAATTATCCACCATTCTCTCACCATCTCCCTCTACTTTTCCTCCAATAATTTGAGCTATTTGATTTACGCTAAATTCCATATTATATAATTATGGTTGTAATAATTTACAAAGATACGTTTTTAGGCAGGCATAGGTAATATTTTTTAACTATTTTACTCATAGCTTTGATATTCGGTAGATCAGCAGCTTGGGCAATATCCATCAATTGTCCCCTCTTATTTATGATTTTAATACTTTTTCCACCTAATATATATGCAGAATTTGTTACCTCTCCATGGGAAATAAAGTAAGCAGCTTCTCGGTTCAGTAGCTTGTATTCTTGTGTGATTTTTCCTTTTAAAATATTTATGTCTGCTTTTTTTAGTGGATCATTTCCTAATTTTATTTTAAATAGATCTCTTTGTAAAATACGTTTACTCAAGCTGCTTAATACTTTATCCGTATTATTTTCCCAAATTTTGATTGCATGCCAGATGTCAGAATCATCAAGTTTAGAAAATTGATGCACAATTTCAGGGTTATCTTGGAATTCCTCAAGTGAGAAGTCATTTTCTAAAAAATACTTTAAAGCGGGAGAAATTTGGTCTAAACTATGTACTTCTTTTGCTCTGCTAATTAAATGAACAAGCATTCGTTCTGCGCTTAAAGCGGTTTTGTGAAGGTAGACTTGCCAATACATCAATCTTCTGGCATTCAAAAAATTCTCAATACTATAAATTGCTTTTTCTTCTACCACTATTTCATCTTCAATGACATTTAGATGACTGATGATTCTATCTACGCTAATATTACCTTCAGAAACGCCCGTATAAAACGAATCTCGGTTGAGATAATCCAAGCGGTCAACATCCAACTGACTAGAGATTAACTGGTGAAAGAATTTCCTTTTATATGTATTCTTAAACATGGCTACTGCAGTATCCAATCGTCCTTCAAATTCTTGATTGAGCATTTTCATAAATTGCAGCGAAATATTCTCATGAGTAATTCCTTTTATGAGGCTATATTCCAGAGCATGTGAAAAAGGGCCATGTCCTATGTCGTGCAGTAAAATGGCAATTTGTGCAGATTCATATTCCACATCATTTATCGCCACTTCTTTTTCCTTTAAATGGTCCAAAGCTAAGCCCATCAAATGGGTGGCGCCCAATGCGTGGTGAAAACGGGTATGCGTTGCTCCAGGATAAACAAGCTCACTCAAACCCAATTGTCGAATTCTGCGTAGACGTTGAAAATACGAATGATTGAAAATACTGAAAAGTAATTCACTTTTTATTGTAATGAATCCATAAATCGGATCGTTTACCTTTTTTAACTTCTTCAAATCAAATAATTTTAAAGCTCAAATATACACTATGCAAAATTACCAAATCTTGTGGGCAGATGACGAAATTGATCTGCTAAAACCACATATTATATTTTTAGAAAACAAAGGTTATCAAATTACTCCGGTAAATAATGGTTCGGAGGCAGTAGATTTATGTAAAGAACAAAAATTTGATATTGTTTTTCTTGATGAAAATATGCCTGGCATGACGGGTTTGGAGACTCTTAGTATAATAAAAGGCTTTAAACCCAACTTACCGGTAGTTATGATTACCAAAAGTGAGGAAGAATATATAATGGAAGAAGCAATCGGGTCTAAAATCGCAGACTACTTGATTAAGCCATTGAATCCAAATCAAATCTTATTGTCGGTAAAAAAGTTATTAGATAATCAAAGATTGGTCACCGAAAAAACTAACCAAAGCTACCAACAGGATTTTCGCAATATAAGTATGGCATTTGGTGATAATATGGATCATCAGGAATGGGCTGACATGTATAAAAAATTGGTCTTTTGGGATTTAGAGATTGACCAAACTGATGATCAAAGTATGTCGGAAGTCCTCTCTATGCAACATCTGGAAGCCAACTCTAACTTCGCCAAGTTTATAGATGATAATTATGAAGACTGGTTAAATGATTATCAAGAGGAAGCTCCTTTATTAAGTCATAAACTAATGGAGGAAAAGGTATTTACAAAGTTAGGAGATGAACCAGTATTCTTCATCGTCATAGATAATTTAAGATTTGACCAGTGGAAATTACTGGAGCCCGAAATCCTGAAATATTTTAACATCGAAGAAGAAGATAATTACTATTCAATACTACCTACTACCACTGCTTATGCTCGAAATTCAATTTTCTCAGGCTTATTACCTGATGAAATGGCCAATAAGCACCCTGATTTGTGGGTAACTGAAGATGACGATGAAGGGAAGAATAATTTTGAAGACAAATTTCTGGAGAGACAGCTCAAACGAAAAAATATCTCTGGGAAATATACATATAACAAAATAGTAAATGTAAATCAAGGAAAGCAGGTTTTAGACCAGGTTTCAGCCATGATGGATCATGATTTGAATGTACTGGTCTATAATTTCGTGGATATGCTTTCTCATGCTCGAACTGATATGAAAATGATTCGCGAGCTGGCTCCTGATGAATCTGCTTACCGATCTTTAACTAAAAGTTGGTTTTTACATTCACCTCTCTTAGAATTATTGAAGAGAATTTCTTCCAAAAAGGCAAAGGTCGTTATCACCACAGACCATGGTACCATCAGAGTAAAGAAGCCTTTTAAAATTGTTGGGGACAGAAATGTAAATAGTAATTTAAGGTATAAGCAAGGGAAGAACCTAGGATTTAAAAAGAACAATGATGTTCTGGAGGCTGCTAAACCAGAGAGATTTCACTTACCTAAGCTGAATGTGAGCACGTCTTACGTATTCACCAAAGGAGAAAGCTTTTTTGCTTACCCAAACAATTATAATTACTACGTAAATTACTTTAAAGATACCTTTCAACATGGAGGAGTTTCAATGGAAGAAATGATAATTCCCATTATTTCATTAACTTCGAAGGATGGAAAGTGAAATCTCTGAAATTATATCATTTTCGGATGTAGAAATAAAAGATTTACGCAAAACTGTAGCTGAGATTTATGATTTTGGTAAAAGTTATAATATTTGGCTTTTCAAAGCAGAAATGGGTGGGGGAAAAACTACATTCATAAGCAAATTATGTGAGTTTCTAGAAGTGGATGATCATGTGAGCAGTCCTACATTTGCCCTAGTAAATGAATACAGGTCGGAAAAGGCACAGGAGATATTTCATTTTGATTTTTACAGAATTAAAAATGAACAAGAAGCATTCGAAATTGGGGTAGAAGATTATTTTTACTCTGGGAAGCTTTGTTTAATTGAATGGCCGGAAATGATCCCTTCTTTTATTCCTGATCGATTTTTATTGATTGAGATTGGTCTTTCCAATGATAGATCCAAAAGGAATTTTAAAATAAGTAAACATGGCTAAAGAAGTTTCTAGAAAAGGCTTTGATGTTCTGGCGCGGAAAAGTGCGCTCTATCCGCAAGAAGAATTGCTGGAAGTTGAACGAGGTAAAAATGCTATGCAGATTGGGGTTCCCAATGAGATTTCACTTCAAGAAAAAAGAGTGCCCTTAACCCCTGGCGCTGTTGCTTTATTAACCAATAATGGCCATGAAGTAATAGTCGAGAGTGGAATGGGCCTAAGTAGTAACTTTCCCGATAATGAATACAGTGATGCTGGAGCAAAGATTGTTTATTCTGCCAAGGAAGCATTCGAAGCTCAATTGGTGGTTAAAATCGAGCCCCCAATCAAAAGAGAAATCGAGATGTTCAAACCTGGTAGTTTCTTAATTTCTGCTCTTCAATTTGGACAGCTAAATAAGGAATACTTTGAATTATTGAATCAGAAAAGAATCAATGCTATTGGTATTGAATTAATAGAAGATAAAGTAGGTGGAATGCCTGTAGTGCGCGCCATGAGCGAAATTGCAGGAATTTCCGCAATTCAGATAGCCACTGAATTATTAAGTAATTTAAATGACGGCAAAGGGATAATCTTAGGGGGAATTACAGGAGTAAGACCAACGAAAGTTGTGATTCTGGGTGCAGGAACCGTGGGTGAGTATGCGGCAAGAGCTGCTTTAGGTCTTGGCGCTAACATTGAAATTTATGATAATCACATCTATAAATTAAGAAGAATCAAACATGCAATCGGGCAACCTGTTCATACTAGTACTTTGGACACTGTTATGCTCAGTGACTCATTAATGGAAGCTGATGTTTTGATTTGTGCTATCAGGGCTGAAAAAGGTAGAAATCGCTGCATTATTACAGAGGAAATGGTTATGAATATGCGTAAAAATGCTGTAATTATTGACGTGAGCATTGATCAAGGTGGTTGTGTGGAAACATCAGAAGTTACTTCACATGATAATCCTACTTTCAAAAAATTTGATGTTATTCACTACTGCGTTCCCAATATTGCTTCTCGTGTTTCTAGAACGGCAAGCAATGTAGTTAGTAATATCTTAACGCCCATGTTGCTACAAGCAGGAGATGTCGGAGGTATTGAAGAAATGATATTCAGCCATTCCTGGTTTATGAAAGGAGTTTACACTTATAAAGGAAGTTTGACTAATATGCATTTAGCAAAAAAATTCAACTTAAAATATAAAGAATTAAGTCTCCTGATGGCTGCTCGTTTCTAATCTGTAAAACCGTAATTAAATTCAAATTACTAAATTCAATCAGTATTTCACTGCGTCTTTGATTTCATTATTAGTAAATTGAAAGAACAAGGAATAGTATTTTTTTAGAGTACGTATCTGATTAATACTAGATTATTTTTGCTTATGCCATATCGTGATTTTCAGGAAACAGCCTGTCATTATTGCAGCTTTTTGACTATATGGCGCATCGAATCAAAAAGTTGAAATTCATTTTAAAATAATTTCAATTTCTTTGCAGTATTGATGTAAATGACTGATAGTAAGAGTTTTAAAATATTTTTTTTTTCTAAAGTCCTATGATTTTCTGGCGAAACTGTGTTTAGATGCATAATGATTGCTTAGTCAAAAGTCGATTTAGAATAAATTCTTTATATTTAATAAACGAAAAATTTACTTATGAAAGTACTAGTAATAGGAGCCGGTAATATGGGGTTGGCTTATGCAAAAGCCCTTGTGAAATCAGAATTCCTTTCAAATCACAATCTAATGATTTCTGATACCAGCCCTGAAAAAACTGAGGAATTGAAAAAAATCAGTCGTTTTGATGTTTACACTAATCTATCTGACTGCCTTCCAAAATCAGATATAATATTTATTGCGGTTAAGCCTTATCACTCGGAAGAATTATTTGCGGAATTAAAACCAATGATGACTCCAGATCAAATTGCTATATCGATTATGGCCGGTGTTACCATCAAAAGTATGCAAGATGGCTTGGGAATCAGAAAGGTAGTTAGAGCAATGCCAAACCTTCCGGCTCAGGTAGGTAAAGGATTAACCTCGTTTACTGCTTCCGATGAAGTATCTAGATTAGAGTTATCAACAGTAGAAAGTCTATTAGATACAACAGGTCGTTCAGTAAGACTTGATACCGAAAATGATGTAGATGCTTCTACAGGTATTTCAGGTAGCGGACCTGCATACGTTTTTTACTTCATGCAGTCCATGATGGAAGCAGCGAAAAAGATGGGATTTTCCGATCATGATTCTAAAGTTTTAGTAGGAACTACTTTTGAAGGTGCTGTGGAACTATTCAATAAATCAGATTTAACGCCAGAAGGCTGGATGAAAAGGGTAGCTTCCAAAGGGGGTACTACACGTGCAGCTCTAGATTCAATGGAAGATAATAATATTAAGCAATTGATTGAAGAAGCAGCTTATGCGGCCTTTAATAGAGCTGTTGAATTAGGTAAAGAATCATAAATTTTTGAATTGTGAAAACACATAGTAAAAGAATAGTAGTTAAAATAGGAACCAATGTGATGACCAATAAGGATAATCGGATTGTGGTTCCTATTTTAAAGAGAATTGTTGACCAAGTGGCGCGACTTTATGAGGAAGATGTGATGACAGTACTTATTTCATCGGGTTCAGTAATAGCAGGTAAAGAAGTGCTTGATGATAATGAAATAGATACGATTGATAATGCAGCCCAAAGAAGACAGGTATACTCTGCTGTAGGTCAGCCGAGGATGATGCGTCATTATTACAGCATCTTTCATGATTATGGAATGAGATGTGCACAAGTCTTGGCTACCAAAAGAGATTTCGATTTCGGAAGACATAGAGACAATATGATTAACTGCTACGAAGGCTTACTGTCGCAGGGAATCATTCCTATTGCTAATGAAGATGACGCTGTTTCTTTATCAATGTCAATGTTCTCGGATAATGATGAATTAGCTAGTTTAGTAGCTGAACTGATCGATGCTGATGCTTTAATTTTGCTGACTGATACAGATGGTATTTTTGATGGACACCCAGATCATGATGATTCAAACGTCATTAAAAGTGTAAGTACTGATCAGGAAGTGGAACAATTTATCCAGGAATCCGATAAAAAAGAAGGAGAAGGACGAGGAGGAATGGAATCCAAGATAAATGTGGCTAAGGGTGCTGCCTCCAAGGATATTGTTACTTACATCGCAAATGGTAAACGTGAAGATGTTATCATTGATATTGTTCATGGAAAAGATGTAGGGACAAGGATTTATAAAGAAGATTAATACTCTTTAACTTCTTCTAATATTATTTTGAACTAAATTTTAATGCTTTTATGAAGCTCTTAAATACAGAATTAAAAAACGCAGTTTTACAGTCGATGATTGATAATCTTGATAAAGAAAGAGAAGCAATCATTGCTGCAAACAAAAAAGATTTAGATGCTTTCGATAGAGATGATCAAGCACTTTACGATCGATTGGTAGTAGATTCAGCGAAAGTTGACGATATGATCCGTGCGGTTCGTGAGGTGAAAGATCAAGATGATCCGGTTGGTACTGTTATAAGTCAAGATACGCTGGAGAATGGATTAAAAATTACCAATAAAGCAGCGCCTTTTGGCACGATCATGATAATTTATGAATCTAGACCAGATGTTACAATTGAAGCAGCTGTTTTAGCATTTAAGGCTAACAACAAAATATTACTGAAAGGTGGTAAAGAAGCCCACCATAGTAATGAAGAATTAGTTAAATGTTGGCATCAGTCATTGAAAGATAACGGTTTAGCTGAGAGCTGGATTCAGTATCTTAAAATGGATAGGCCTACTACTCAGGAATTTTTGAGAAATCCAGATCAGCCGTTAGATTTGATAGTTCCGAGAGGTGGAGAGCGATTGATTGATTTTGTAAAAGAACATGCAACATGTGCGGTATTGGTAAGCGGGAGAGGAAACAACTTTGCTTATATCGCTGCTGATGCTGATATGGAAAAAGTCATTCCAGTATTAGTTAACGCAAAAACAGATAAAATTTCGGGATGTAATGCCTTAGATAAAATTTTGGTGGATGAAAATCATCCTAAATTTGAAGAGACATTGAAAGCTATTGAAAAAGCTTTATCTGATAAAGGTGTTCAAATCGTTGCTAGCGACAAAGTTATTGGTCAGCTGGAGACTAATGAAAAAATCGATAGCGAAGAGGTTTGGTATGAGGAGTTCTTGGCAATGAAAGCTGCAATGTCTTCAGTAAATGGTTTAGATGATGCGATTGAGTTTATCAATAAATATTCTGGAGGACACTCTAATATAATTTTAACGGAAACTCAAGAGGACGCTGAAAAATTTTTGGAGCAAATTGACAGTGCTGCTGTTTATCATAATGCTTCCACTCGATTTACTGACGGTGGTCAAATGGGAGTTGGAGCTGAATTGGCAATTAGTACAGATAAATTGCACCACAGAGGACCATTAGGATTAAAACAACTAGTCACTAACAAATACTATGTTTTAGGAAATGGACAAGTAAGGAAATAGTTGTAAAGGTTCGACTATTTACAAAAAAGGTTTACTATGAATTAGTAAACCTTTTTTTTGTCATATACTAAAGGCGATAAGCTAGCTGAAGGCCAAGTCTTAACCTTATCATTCCTCCAGTTTGCAAGTCGCTCATTTGACCATTTTTAGTAAAAAATTTGTCAGGCTTTGCAAGACTCTTATCTATTTCTGAGTATTCTAGTACATATCGGTATCCCACACCCACGAATAGCGTGAAGTAGAACGGATCATAATTATATATCTTTCCTAGTTTCAAATTTAGCCCAGGCACAATTCGGTCTACTCTTGAGTCATAAAATCTGTAATATTCACAATCGCCAAACTGGTCATTGCAACTATAGCCGGCTATCCTTTCCGATTTAAAACTGGTCCAATAAAATTGTGGTTCAATATCAAGAAATGTTAGAGAATTCTGGGGGTAACTTTCTTTTAGATCTAGGAAAAAACGATAATAGAAGTAAGCCTTTATACCGTAAACATCAGTATACCAACTTTGCTCATTTTGTTGTTTAAGCCCTTCAATGTTATATATGTATCCTATCTCCCCGCCAATTGCCCTGTTTTTGCTTAAAGTTTTCATTAATCCAATATCTATTGAATTATAATTCTCAAAGGAGGAACTAAGAGACAAATAGGAAAGAGTTAGCGAAGTATTTTTAGGTCTACTATCAGCATCAATTGAATCGTTTTGTGCAAAACAAATCGAACTTGAGAAGCCTAACAATAGTATGACAATAAGGAACTTATTCATTTGTCTGGACACTCATTATTTGACTTAATTCTTTTAAATGATGTGGGTCTTCATAGTCATATTGAAAAATACCATTTTTTCCCGTAATAATTAATTCCTTCCGTCCATAATTAGTGATTACATCATAGCTAGGGATGCTGTCATAATGGGAAACTAACTGGGGATTGGCTCTGTCTTTAATGTTAAAAACTTTAAATCCAAAATCTCCTTCACAAACAAAGAGGACTGTATCGCTAACCGAAAGCCCATGTGGGTTTTGCATTGGAATTGTATTCAATAATTGAGGATTTCTCAAATCTGACACATCCACAACCTCCATTCTATCATTTCCGGTCTGGCAGGTTGTTCCGCTTCGTAGGGTCACATAGGCTATACTATTTGAAACGACAACCGGATCACAAGCAAAGGAATGTTCAAAATCAGACAGGTAATTTGGGACAGGATCATTTTCAACAGAATAGATTTTCATCCCCCATTGAGTCCCCAAAAACAGATAGTTTTCGTATGGAAAAATAGTTTCTACTCCATCTCCCACATTTTCAGCACCTAGCAGTCTAGGGCTATCAGGATTACTAATATCAAAGGTCTTTAGTGTACTTTCATCAACTATGTAAAGATAACCTTTTAGGAATGTAAACCTGGCCATTGAGCCACCTTTACCTTCACCAGAAGCATCAAATTCTGATTCACTCATACATGATGAGAAAACCACTACAATAACTAAAAGAAATGTTTTTAATAAAGAAAATAGTTTAAAATTTTTCATGACGTAAAGATAGTTTTAGGAGATTAACGATAACATTTTGGAGATTGGAGAGTGGTATATTCCCAACCGATGACCAAGCCTTTTTCTGGTTCTGGACATTCAAAATATACTCCTTCTTGTTGAGGATATTGAGATCCAAATGGAAAAACATCCTTTACTCGTGAAGCTACTTTTACATTTTCTGGATTGCTGATATCAATTGCAAGTAAATCTGATGCTTGGTCCGCATATAGGATATTGTTTCTAACTGCAACATCATTGCTCCCTGCAATCTGAATGAAACCAATATTTTGGGGATTTTGTGGGTCTTGGTTATCGAATACATGAATTCCTTTCAAGCGATCTACTAATAGAAGATATTCATTAATCACATAAATTTTACCTGGATCTTCAATTTCTCTAGCGGCTAGTGTTTTTATTTCAGTTTCGCTCTCTGTAGCGTAGATAGGTCTATATCCCTCCACTTCTTCTACATCAAAATTAGGAACATTTTCCCATCTATCGCAAGAGGATATAAAAATAGGTAGAAGGCTAAATGTTAATAGTTTTAGTAATTTTGTTTTCATTACTTCCTTAAAGTTAAAGTTCGATTTAATGACACATGTACTGTTAGAATGGTTGTAAAACAATTCCTTCAGTAAGAATATATTTGATGTTGGAAAGCTTATAGGGTTAAAGTAAATATACATCTTTTAAATATTACTTTTTCAAATATTTATAGCATCTTAGCAAGAGAGAAATAAATATGAATCGTAATCAAATACTCTTTTCTTTAACACTATTTGTTTTTTGCTTGAGCTTTAATTTGTATTCCCAAAGAAAAGCTAATACAAAAGATAGTACGGAAGTTAATAGACTTAACAATCTCTTTAAGATTCAATATCGAAGTCAACCGGCCAAAAGTTTTGAATATGCCAGTACAGCCCTCGAGATAGCCAAAAGGATAAATTTCCTTCAAGGCGAAGCAAATGCCTTAAATAACCTAGGGGTTTATTATAAGCAAAAAGGCGATTATGATAAAGCGTTGCAGAATTTCAAGCTTTCTTTTAATATATATGATTCCATAAGAGATAAGGAAGGGCTTGGGAAATCAGTTAGTAATATCGGCAACATTTATTCGATTAATGAAGATTTTGAGCGGGCTCTGGACTACTATACTGATGCAAAGAAGATATTTACGGAGCTAGATGATGACCCTAAATTGTTAAGGATTTTAAATAACATAGGGAATATATATCTTGATCAAGGGCAGGAGCTTGAAGCAGAAAATTACTATCGTCAGGTGCTGAGTATTTATGAAAGCGATCCCGAAAAATCATCCTTATTTGATCCTTACAGTAATATTGGAAAGATATATTTTAATAGGCAAGAATTTGATAGCGCACTTTATTATTTTAATAAGTCTCTTAAAAAGGAAGAGTCTGCTGATAATAAATTTGGCATTTCTTCAGCCCTGGTGAAAATAGCGCGCCTTCACAATGCACGAGGAAGTCTTTTGGCAGCCAAAAATGCTGCTTTAGATGCCGTAGATATAGCTAATGAAATAAATGCTAAGCCCATTTTACTAGACGCCTACAGCACGCTTGCTGAAGTATATCTGCATTTGGAGGATTTGGAAAATTCTTATGTTTATATGAATCAATTTCACATCATGAATGATAGTATTTTCAATGAGACATCTCGAAGGGCAATAGCGGAACTGGAAAAAAGTATAGAATTGGAACAGAAAGAAAAGGAAATAGCGTTGTTGAAAAAGGAATCTGAGATTAAAGATTTGCAATATCAAAATAGTCAGTTATATATCTTTGGATCGGTCACTTTTTCTGTTTTACTTCTAGCTTTGGCTATCCTTTCTTTTTTAAAATTTAAGCAAAATCGTAAAGCCAAATCATTACTGGAATACCAAAACTATCAAATACTAAAAAGTAAGCAAGCTATTGAAATTCAAAAGATGAAGCTGGAAAGCTGGAATCAAAATATTACTGATTCCATTGAGTATGCCAAGAGTATTCAGGAAGGGATTATGAATAAGAATAATTTTAAAGAAAATATTCCCTCCTCGTTTGTGTACTATAAGCCGAAAGATATTGTAAGCGGTGATTTTTATTGGTATTCCAGACAGGAAGGTTGTGATATTTTAGCTTTGATCGATTGCACCGGGCACGGGGTAGCAGGAGCCTTTATGACCGTCATTGCTAATGCTACCATGAACCAAATTGTAAATGAGGAGAAAGAAATTGAACCTCATAAAATCCTCGCTAAGTTAGATGTTAAAGTGATGGAGATTTTGAAGCAAAAGGAAGTGACCACAAGTAACCACAGTATGGATGTGGCATTATGCAAAATTGATTATGAAAAGAAAGTAGTTACTTTTTCAGGAGCAAAAAGACCACTTTATGTGGTAGAAAATAATAGATTAACTGAATTCAAAGGTAATAATTTCACAGTAGGTGAGTACTTTAATTCCCCTCACAAGAAATTCACCTATCAAGAAATAGATATAGAACCTAAACAAACCTTTTATTTGAGTTCCGATGGTTATGCAGATCAGTTTGGTATCAACACCCAGAAGAAATATTTAAGAAAAAGATTTAAGACACTTTTAGAAAGCATATCAAATAAAAGTCTACCAGAGCAAGGCAAAAGCCTCGAAAAAGAAATGAAAAGATGGCAAGGTGAAATGGAACAAACCGATGATATGTTGGTGATTGGGTTTAGGGTATAAAACAAGAATAGGGATCGAGTTAAAAACTCTCATCCCAATCCAACTTACCCTGAGAAACACCCATTAAATTGCACAATCGATATAAAATTCTAGCACCCACGTTTCCATTCCAGTCAGTATTTTCTCCTGGAGCTACTTCATTCAAGTCAAAGCCAATGATTTTCTTGCCGTTTTTAACTAACCTTGTCAATAAATAAATGATTTCGGAATAGCTAATACCTCCTGGCACTGGCGTGCCAGTATTTGGGCAAAGTTCAGGTCTTAAACCATCTATATCAAAGGTGATATATACCTCATTGGGTAATTCCTTAATTATTCTATCGCAGATAATGGTCCATGATTCTCCTTCGAACATTCCGACTTTAATATCATCATCATAAAAAACATTAACTCTATCACCCTGCTTCTCTGCAAATCTAATTTCCTCTTCACAGAAATCTCTAATGCCTACTTGCACCATTTTTTCAATCTGAGGAACAGTTTGTAACATATTATAGGAGATAGATGCATGCGAATAATCGAAGTTTTCATAGGCCTTCCGGAAATCCATATGGGCATCAATTTGTAGCACACCAAATGACTCATGCTGAGTAGCCAAGGCTTGGACCGCACCCAAAGGCGTGCTATGATCTCCACCTACTAAGCCTAAAAGCTTACGTTTTTCTAATTGCATTAAAGATTTGGATTTAACCCAATCCACCATTTCTGCACAAACCGAATTGACATCCTTCAAAAGACTTATTCCTTTTTCACTGTTTTCTTCACCAGCCTCCAATAAGCCAATATATTCCTCTGCTAATATTCGGTTTTTATTGCTTTTAGTCAATAATCCTTGATCAATTGGAAGCATTTGAATCCCCAATTGCCAAGCATCAATTATATCTTTTTGATATAAATCCACTTGAGTGGAGGCTTCTAAAATATGTTGCGGACCTTGAGCTGTGCCAGCAGCATATGAAACGGTGACCTCCCAAGGAACAGGTAATAAAATTAAATCTGCTGTTTTTTCATCAAAGGGTAATCCAAAAATATTTTCCGTATTGCCCAAGCCATTTGGATCAAAGGCATTTATTAAATCTTGTTTTTTACTCATAAATAATTATTGAATGTCTTCTGGTCTAATATATTCTATTAAATCACAGTTTTTTTCCGATACCTCCGACCAAGAGGAATAAGGAATTTGAATATGAACAATACCTGCTGGTTCAATATAACCTAATTCTGCACCAGTTATATACTCAGAAATGTAGGTGATTGATGGATTATGACATATAATGATAGCTGAACGCATTTCTGCAGGAATTTCCGAAATCACTTTTAACATAATTCGAGCGGAAGCTTCATAAACATCTTCTGAAGCCTCAATATGGTCTGATTTTACGCCTAATTGCTCATTTATTCTTTGCATAGTATCAGTTGTCCTTTGAGCAACACTATGTAAAATGATATCAGGATGAAATTCCTTTTGTTTTAAATACATTCCGACTTTTGAGGCGTCCTGCAAACCCTTTGAAGTTAATTGGCGTTCCACATCTTTTAAGCCGACATTTGGTTCTTCTGCCTCGCCATGGCGAATTAAATAAAGATCTTTAACCATTTGATTGATTAGCTGTTTGTAAGTAAAATTAGGATTATTCATTTAACTATCTTAGTAAACGAGTAAAAACCTAAATTCTTTTTTTCTAAAAAAATTTAATGATATTTGAATTTCAATTTAAAATAAGCCAATAGATATGTCGAAAAATTTAGTGATAGTGGAGTCACCAGCCAAAGCCAAAACTATTGAAGGTTATTTAGGAAAGGATTATAAAGTGCTTTCCAGTTATGGCCATGTTCGTGATTTACCAAAAGGAAACAATGCCATCGACATTGAAAATGGTTTTAAACCTACTTATGAAATCTCTAAAGATAAGAAGGAAGTCATTAAGGCATTAACAAAAGAAGCAAAGTTGGCGGAGATGATATACCTCGCTACTGATGATGACCGTGAGGGAGAAGCAATTTCTTGGCATTTGAAAGAGGCTTTAAAATTAGACGATAGTAGAACTAAAAGGATTGTTTTTAGGGAAATCACAAAGTCTGCTATCCAAAATGCCATCAATTCTCCAAAAGGAATCGATATAGATTTAGTAAATGCGCAACAGGCCAGAAGAATTTTAGATAGATTAGTTGGCTTTGAGCTTTCTCCAATTTTGTGGAAAAAGATAAAAACTGGACTTTCTGCCGGAAGGGTGCAGTCTGTAGCGGTAAGAATTGTAGTAGAGAGAGAAAGAGAAATCGATAAATTTAAAGCCGAATCATTTTATAAGGTTCAAGCATTTTTCAATGTAGAAGGTAGTGAATTAAAGGCAGAGCTTCCAGGAAGGTTTAAGACGGAGAAAGAAGCAATGGCCTTTTTAGAAAAGTGCTTAGATGCTGAATTTTCAATAGGAAAATTAGAGAAAAAACCAGCTAAGAAAACCCCAGCGCCACCTTTTACGACATCCACATTGCAACAGGAAGCGTCCAGAAAACTAGGATTCTCTGTTTCTCAGACCATGACATTAGCCCAAAGGCTATATGAAGCTGGTAAAATCTCTTATATGAGAACTGATTCCTTAAATTTATCAGATGAGGCTAAGGATGGAGCTGCCAAAGAAATTAAGTCAGAGTACGGAGCGGAATATGCACATACTAGGACTTTTAAGACCAAATCAGCGGGAGCGCAAGAGGCTCACGAAGCTATCAGACCTACGAATTTTTCTACTAAAGAAGCAAGTAGCGATTATAATGAACAGAGGCTTTATGATCTCATTTGGAAACGAGCAATTGCTTCTCAAATGTCTGATGCACAGATAGAAAAAACCAATGTCAGTATTGATATTTCCAATACAGATCAAACCTTAAGTGCTAGCGGTGAAGTTGTGAAATTTGAAGGCTTCTTAAAAGTGTATATAGAATCCACGGATGAAGAGGAGGAAGGAGAAAGTAATGTAACTAAAGGCATGCTTCCTCCATTACAAGTTGGGCAAACATTAGATCTGAAAAAAATGCAGTCGAGAGAAGGATTTACTCGACCACCTGCGCGATATAATGAAGCTACTTTAGTGAAGAAATTAGAAGAAATGGGAATAGGTCGACCATCTACATATGCACCAACCATTTCAACAATTCAGAAAAGGGGTTATGTCAACAAGGAATTCCGTGACGGAAGAGATCGTAAATATGTTGAGATGGTTTTAGAAAACGGAAAAATAAACCGATTGGAAAAAACTGAAATAACCGGAGCAGAGAAAAATAAATTATATCCCAGCAATTTAGCTATGGTGGTAAATGACTTCTTAGTCGAGCACTTCCCAAATGTGACAGATTATAATTTTACGGCTAAGGTAGAGCAAGAATTTGATGAGATTGCCAAAGGGGAAAAGATTTGGAACAATATGATCAATAAATTCTATGGGGAATTCCATGAGAAGGTTGATGAAGCGGAAAGTATTGAAAGAAAAGATGTTAATACTGGACGTGAATTGGGTATTGACCCGAAAACAGGTAAAAAAGTCATTGTCCGTTTAGGGAAATATGGTCCTTTGGTTCAATTAGGGGAAACTCCGGATAAGGAAGATGAGGAAGCAGAAAAACCACAATTTGCAAGCTTAAGAAAAGGACAATTCATTGAAAGCATTACTATTGAGGATGCTTTGGAATTATTCAAACTACCAAGAGATTTGGGTGACTATGAAGACAAAAAAATGGTTGCTGCCATTGGACGGTTTGGCCCATATGTACGGCATGATAGTAAATTTGTGAGTATTCCGAAAGGAGAGGATCCTTTAGAGATTACGGCTGAGAGAGCCATTGAATTAATAGAAGAAAAGCGAAAAGCGGACAGGGAGAAATTTATTAAAAGCTTTGAGGAAGACCCTGAAGTGCAGGTTCTAAACGGAAGATGGGGGCCGTATATTAAATTCGGAAAGAAAAATGTAAAGATTCCTAAAGATAAGGAACCAACAGAATTATCTTATCAGGAATGTGTAGAGCTAGCGGAAAAAACTCCAGATAAAAAGGGAGGTCGTAAAGCGGCTCCTAAAAAGAAAGCAACAAAGAAGAAATAAACGTGAAGCCTGAGAAATCAGGCTTTTTTATTTTAGAACGTCCTGAATACTTTCGTATTTTTCAAAGGCATGTTTTGCATATGGACACAAAGGCAATATTTTTATATTCAATTCTCTAGCCTGCTGAACCACTTTAATAAGAAGATTCTTCCCTATTCCTTGACCTTTCAGCCTTTCATCTACTTCAGTATGGTCAATAATCCATAAAGAATTAGGCGTTATAGAGATGGTCATCTGAGCAAGTGGAGAATCCAATTCTCCTAGATATGCTTTTCCCTTGTTACCTGAGTTCTGAAATTTTATTTCTTTATTCATAATGCACTTTGTTTGTATTAATTTAAAATAGTTAAATACTTTTAAACTCCAGTAAATTCCAAATTTTATTTTCTGAATGCAACTTTTAGTAATTTAAGATCATCTTATGTTTGCAGATTTAGAACATAAAGATCTTTAATGGCAGTTCGCTCCAAGAAATTATTTTTGATACTTAGCATTTTATTATCAAACTTCTTGATAATTCATTCGCAATCGATTGACGATATTAAAAATGATAAAGTAATTCTTAAAGCTGATGAGGAGGTTAAACACAAGAACGAAATCAAGGTTCAAGTAATTGATTCTGCACATTATTCAAAACCAGTTACTGAAGATTCTAAAGAAAAAGAGAAAGCAAGTAACTTAAAATTAAGATCTGCTACTGGACTTATATCTTTTTTTAATGAAGTTTTGTTTTACTGGTTTCAATGTCCTTAGTTAGTTTAAATTCAATAATTAACTCAAACATCCTTACAGTTTTCACAATTAGATTATAGCTTTGCCAATCTTAATAATCTGTGAATGAATAAAGGTGTCCTCTATATGCTTATTGCAGGCTTTCTTTTTGCAAGCATGAATGTTTTTGTAAAAATGTTGCCCAATATTCCTGCGGTAGAAATTGTATTTTTTCGTTCACTCATTTCATTTGTAATGAGTTTTGCGTATTTGAAAGTGATAAAAGTCCCTGTATTTGGGAACAATAAGAAACTATTGATAGCGCGTGGAGCAGTGGGAGCCATTGCATTAACTATGTACTTCTACACACTTCAAAATATACCATTAGGTAGTGCTGTCACAATGCAATTTCTTTCACCTATATTTACTTCCATTTTGGGTATTTTTATAGTCAAGGAGAAAGTGCATCCTAAGCAGTGGATTTTCTATTTAATGGCTTTTGCGGGTTTGATTATTATTCAAGGATTCGACCCGAGGGTCTCACTCCAGATGTTTATGATAGGAATTAGTTCCTCTATTTTTGCAGGATTAGCATATAATATTATCAGGAAAATAAAGATGACAGAGCATCCACTTGTTATCGTTTTTTATTTCCCTTTAGTCACAGCCCCTTTAACTGGAGTTTATTCTGCTTTCAACTGGACCATGCCTGTTGGCCATGAATGGCTGATTTTATTAGCAATAGGGGTATTGACTCAGTTTGCTCAATATTTTATGACGATGTCCTATCAAGCTGAAGATCTATCAAAAGTGGCCAGTTTAAAATATTTAACTATAGTTTATGCCTTAGGCTTTGGGTATGTATTCTTTGATGAAACATACAACGGGATTGTATTCTCTGGAATTGGACTGATTTTAGCGGGAGTGATCTTAAATGTGTGGTATAAAAACAGATTAGAGAAAAATCAAAGAGGAATATGATGAGTTTTCTCGAACGAATTACCCATATTATCGAAATGATGAGTTTTTCGTTGTACCTTTTGAAGGTTTTTCACAATTTATGAGTTGGAAAATAATGAGCTTCACGTAAGATTGTTATATCTTTAAAATTATTATTGCTGGTAGCGGTGTGTTTTGAGTGACTGCGAGTAAAGGAAATATATCTTTGGAAAAGGAAAATCTTCAAATAAGTAGTGAATTAGAGGCAGTAAAGAAAAAACTGGCTCAATATCAGTATGCCGCAGCTGGAGCAAATGAAGGCCTGTGGGATCATAATCTGATTTCAGGTGAGGTCTTTATATCACCTCCGTGGATTACTATGTTAGGCTACAAACCGAATGAAATCCAAGACTATTTTGAATTGTGGGAGAAATTAATGCATCCCGATGACAAACCCTTTGCAGTAACTGCATTTAATGAATTTATAAAAGGCGAAAGAAAAGAATACAATATACAATTTAGATTAAAGCACAAAAATGGGCATTACATTTGGGTACAATCTACAGCGCAGCTCACCCTTGATGAAAATGGCAAACCAATAAGGGTTTCTGGTTCACACCGTGATATTACAGACAAAAAGAGCAGTGAGGAACTAATCAAATCTAGTGAAGAAAAGTATAAAAATTTCTTCCAAAACTCTCTTATCGGGATTATGAGAGTGCAAAAATCTAATCAAAAGGTATTAGAAATTAATCATAAAGGACTGAATATTTTAGCATTGCCGGAGATTCCCCGCCATATGAAAATAACAGATCCATTCTTAGACGAAAATGAATCGGCTGATTTCCTAAGTGCCTTAGAAAGTAAAAACTCGATTGAGGAGTTTGAAGCAAAATTTGAACGTTGGGATGAATCTGAAACTTGGGTTTCAATTTCAGCAATTCAGATTGAAGCAAATGACTCTATGTTTTATGATATTATTTTTAGGGATATCAGCGAGTTTAAAGAAAACTTAAAGGAACTCCAAAGACTGAATTTTGAACTTGATAATTTTGTTTATCATGCTTCTCATGACATTCGTTCTCCTCTGCGCTCGCTCATGGGTTTGATTGAAATTCTTAAAACAGAAACCCGAACTTCTGAAATTAGGAAGGTCATTGAAATGATGACTGGCAGTATCAATAGATTAGATAAGTTTGTTGTCGATTTATTGGCGATGTCTAGGAATAATCGCTCAGATGAACCCGAGGCAGTACCTGTAAACTTTATGGTGGAGGTAAATAATAGTATAACCAATTTTCACCATGTTTATACCACCAAGAATCTTGAGACCAGAACAAAAGTTATCCAATCGTACCCATTTCATTCTGATTTAACTAAAATCCGTATTATCCTTAATAATTTGATATCAAATTCAATTAAGTACAGAAAAAATTTAGAGGACGAATTTTCTTATATTAATATTGATATTGAAACCTCGCCCAAGGAAGCTTCAATCATTATTGAAGATAACGGAGAAGGAATACCTACTGATAAAATGGATAAAATATTTGATATGTTTTATCGTGCTTCTGAAAATAGCGAGGGCAGCGGATTAGGTATGTATATTGTTAAAAATGTCATAAAAAAACTGAAAGCCGAAATTCAAGTTAAATCAGAAGAGGGTTCAGGGACTAAGTTTACAATTCATATTCCAAATAATTATAAAAGAGAAGTTTAAAAATATTTTATTCATGTCAGTTCATAAAAAAGCTATCAAAAAAATCACTACCCACCAGTTGCAGGAGATGAAGAATCGTGGTGAAAAAATTTCAATGTTAACTGCATATGATTTTTCAATGGCAAAGTTGGTTGATGCTTCTGGAGTTGACGTTATTTTGGTAGGTGACTCAGCTTCAAATGTCATGGCCGGACATGAAACCACTTTACCTATTACACTTGACCAAATGATTTACCATGCTTCTGCAGTGGTAAGGGCTGTAGAAAGAGCATTGGTTGTTGTAGATATTCCATTTGGTTCTTATCAGGGAAATTCTTCTGAAGCTTTAAGGTCTTCTATCAGAATTATGAAAGAATCGGGTGGTCATGCCGTAAAAATGGAAGGGGGAGCAGAAATACAAGAGTCGATTAAAAGAATTTTAAGTGCGGGTATTCCCGTAATGGGGCATCTCGGATTGACACCTCAGTCTATTTATAAGTTTGGTACCTATTCAGTTCGAGCAAAAGAGGAAGAAGAAGCTGAAAAACTAATTACAGATGCTAAAATATTGGAGGAATGTGGTTGTTTTAGTATTGTTTTGGAAAAGATTCCTGCAGAACTGGCAAAAAGAGTAGCGAAGGAAGTAAATATCCCAATAATAGGAATTGGAGCTGGCCCCTATGTTGACGGACAAGTATTGGTTTTACATGACCTCTTAGGAATTACTACTGAATTTAAACCACGGTTTTTAAGACATTATGCTCGCCTGGACACGATAATTACAGAAGCCATTGGCCAATATGTTGGTGACGTGAAGAATGTTGACTTTCCTAATGAGGAAGAGATGTACTAGTCTTTAATAGTTCTAATCATCTTTCAAGTAGAATATTTTGTACATGTCTGAAGTATTTATTGATCTCTAAATACCCTTTTCAAAGAGAAATATACGACTCCTATTGCAATTAATACCGTACCGCCTGCTATTACAAATTCCATAATTTTTTTGGTCTAAAACAGCTTGTTTATGATTTTGTTTGGCCTATGCCGATGGAATGCCTTAAAATAATTTTATCTACTATTACTTTTATTTAATTTCACATCCTAAAATTTGGAACAAGGCTTCTGAATGACCGTTACTTTAAAATGATTGTTAAACTTGTAAATCAAATACATTAACCATGTCTAATACTGCAAAGATTTTATATACCAAAACGGACGAAGCTCCAGCTTTGGCCACCTATTCATTTTTACCGATTGTCAAAGCTTTCACGGATTCTGCGGGAGTTGCTGTTGAAACTAGAGATATTTCCCTGGCAGGAAGAATCATTTCACAATTCCCTGAAAGATTAAAACCTGAACAACAGATTAATGATGACCTAGCTGAATTAGGTGAAATTGCTAAATCAGCTGAAGCAAATATTGTGAAATTACCCAATATCAGTGCTTCTGTCCCACAGTTAAAAGCTGCTATAAGAGAATTGCAAAGCCTAGGCTATGATTTACCTGATTATCCAGATGAGCCAAGTAGTGATGAAGAAAAGAAAGTGCAGGCTAAATATGATGTTGTTAAAGGTAGTGCCGTTAATCCTGTTCTTCGAGAAGGTAATTCTGATAGAAGAGCCCCAAAGGCAGTGAAAGAGTTTGCTAAAAAGCATCCGCACAGCATGGGTGAGTGGAGCAAAGACTCTAAGTCTCATGTAGCCAGCATGAGCGAAGGAGATTTCTACGGTAGTGAAAAATCTCTTACTCTTCGTGATGCAACTGAAGTTAAAATTGTATTAAAGACTAAATCGGGAGACATTAGGAATCTTAAGAGTGGCTTAAAACTTCAAGCAGGTGAAATAGTAGATGCGGCTGTAATGAGTGCTTCTTCACTAAGAGCATTTTTAAAGGCTCAGAAAGAGGAAGCAAAAAAAGCTGGAGTTTTGTATTCTATCCATATGAAAGCGACAATGATGAAAGTGTCAGACCCTATTATTTTTGGTCATGCAGTGAAATCATTTTTCGAGCCGGTTTTTAAAAAGCATCAATCGACTTTAGATGAACTTGGGGTAGATGCCAATAACGGATTTGCCTCTTTACTTTCACAGATTGAACAATTATCAGAAGATAAAAGAAAGGAAATTGAAGCAGATATTGAGGCTTGCTATAATGAAGGACCCGACTTAGCTATGGTTAATTCCGATAAAGGGATTACCAATCTTCATGTGCCAAGTGATGTAATTATTGATGCTTCCATGCCGGCAATGATTAGAACCTCTGGGCAGATGTGGAATAAAAATAATAAAACGCAAGATACCAAGGCCATTATTCCAGACAGAAGTTACGCTGGTGTTTATCAAGAGACCATTGATTTTTGTAAACGAAATGGTGCTTTAGATCCATCAACTATGGGAAGTGTTTCTAATGTTGGTTTGATGGCTCAAAAAGCTGAGGAATATGGTTCACACGACAAAACTTTTGAAATTTCGGAAGAGGGAATTGTTGAGGTGATTGATTCGAACGGGAATGTATTGTTGAGCCACGAAGTGTCAGAAGGAGATATTTGGAGAATGTGCCAAGTGAAAGATGCACCGATTAGAGATTGGGTAAAGCTGGGAGTGAACAGAGCAAAAGATACTGGGAATCCAGCAATTTTTTGGTTGGACAGTAATCGATCTCATGATACCGAACTGATCAAAAAGGTTAACGAATATTTAAAGGACCATGACACAGCAGGATTAGATATTAGAATTATGAATCCGGTTGAGGCTACACGTTTTTCATTTGAAAGAATTGTAGAAGGAAAAGATACCATTTCTGTTACAGGAAATGTCTTAAGGGATTATTTAACTGATCTTTTCCCAATTTTAGAAGTGGGTACTAGTGCGAAAATGTTATCGATAGTGCCATTGATGAATGGTGGCGGATTATTTGAAACGGGTGCGGGTGGATCTGCTCCTAAGCATGTTCAGCAATTCATGGAAGAAGGACATTTAAGATGGGATTCATTAGGTGAATTTTTAGCTTTGGCTGTTTCTTTAGATCATTTAGGTAAAACCTTTGGCAATGAGAAGGCAAAAATTTTAGGGGCTGCCTTAGATAATGCTACCTCTAAATTTTTGGATGAAAATAAATCACCATCAAGAAAAGTAAATGAGATTGACAATAGAGGAAGTCATTTTTACTTAGCCATGTATTGGGCTGAAGCACTAGCCAAACAAGATGAAGATGCTGATTTGAAAAAGATTTTCAGTAGAGTTGCTGAAACGATGAGTTTGAAAGAGGCACAAATCAATGAAGAGTTGATTAATGCTCAGGGTAAATCCGTTGATATGGGCGGATACTACAAGCCTGATGAAAGTGTATTAATTAAACAAATGAGGCCAAGTAATACTTTGAACGAAATATTGGATTCCATAGTGCAATAAACTAGCCTCTACCTAACTGATTTCGACTTAAGCTTCTTAGCAAGATAATACTTCTTGTTAAGAAGCTTTTTTTATGATTTTCCTCCTCTTTTACTTATTCTATAGGAACGTAAAATATATCGGTGAATCATAATTTTTATTCGATTAAATTACAATTCAAGAATTTATTTTTTATTTTTGGAGTTAAAGTAGTTTAAATATATGCCACTTACTCCCTTAAACGAATCCTTAGGAAGACAAAGAGCTTCCCATCTTCTACGGAGGACAATCTTTGGTGCTTCGCCAAATCTAGTGGAAGAATTTGCTCAATTGAATCCGCAGCAAGCAGTGGATAGGCTTTTTATTGATGAAATACCTTTTCCGGAACCCCCTATTGATCCTGCAACAGGTGGAGAGTGGATGTCAACCGGAACCACTAATGCTAATAGTGAAGGATTTGAATTAGAGCAATACTTTTTAAGTTGGCAACTTGGACAGTTTTTAGGTCCTAACACGACAGAAGATCAGAAGTTATCCTTCATTTTTAGAGAGCGTCTTGTCTATTTTTTACATACTCATTTCACGACTAAAAGGTCGGTGGTAGGGAATAGTCGAGCCTTGTATTATCAAAATTTGCTGTTTCGTCAGTTTGCATTTGATCAGTACCTTGTCCTTGACGAGACAGAAGAACAATTGAATTTTAAAGATCTTGTTAAGAAGATTTCTCTGGATAATGCCATGTTACAGTTCTTAGATGGCCGCTTAAATGTTAAAGGAAGTCCAAATGAGAATTTTGCTCGCGAGTTATTAGAGTTGTATTCTGTAGGAAGAGGGCTTGAAGGAATTGACAAAGGAGATAATGAAACAGGGGACTACGGCACCTTTACTGAGCAGGATGTCCAAGAAGGAGCAAGGATCTTGTCTGGATTCAATGTTGATACCGATTTTGCTTTTTTAGATGAACAAACAGGATTACCAACCGGGGTAGCAAAAGGAAACGGCTTAACTGCAAATCAGCATGATAATGATAGTAAACAACTAAGTTTCAGATTTAACAATGCTTCAATTTCTCCTGATCCTGAATTATTGTTGAACGGTCAAGCAACTTATGAAAGTGCTGTAGATGAAATTAAGCAATTAATTGATGCCATTTTTGAACAAGAGGAAACGGCCATTCATATTTGCAGAAAGTTATATAGATTCTTTGTCTATCATGAGATTTCTGAGGATATCCAAAATGGGATTATCAAAGATATGGCTACTGTTTTTACAGAACAGAACTTTAGTTTACAAGCAGTTTTGCAAGCATTATTTACAAGCCAAGAGTTTTATGAGGGAGCAGATGGCGTTTCAGATGATAATTTCGGTAGTATAATTAAGAGCCCTTTGGACCTGATTATTGGTCATGCAAGAAGTATTGATTTAGAATTGCCAGATTATGTATTGCAAGCGGAACAGTTTTATGAAATTACCAATGATTGGCTAAGAAAGATGGGGGATATGGGCTTAAATTTCTATGAGCCATTTGAGGTAGCTGGCTATTTAGCTTATCATCAGTTCCCGATATATCACAGAGGCTGGATCACCACATCCTATTTAACGCAGCGTTATGCTTATGTTCAAACGGTGAGCAATGCCAATATGGAGGGTATGGATGTGGAGTTTAAAACTCCCATTGAATATGTGGAGCAATACGTTGATAACAATACAGCATCCAACGCTAAAGAATTGGTGGTAGAAATTTCCAATCAATTCCTAGCATTAACCGATAATTTGGGATTTGGAAATCCAGACACTAGCCCCATTACGGAAGAAAGACTGAACTACTTCTTGGATGCTTTCTTGAAAACTTTTCAAATAGATGAAAATCCTGAGGAGGCTTGGACATTCAGATGGACACAAGGTGTCGATAGAGAAACTGTGGAAAGACAATTACAAGACCTTTTTAATGCTATTTTGCAATCACCTGAATATCAATTGATGTAGCTATGGATAGAAGAAAATTTTTAAAACGATTAGGTTTTGCTGCAGGTGGATCAATTGCCTTTCAAGGGGTTCCGATGCGCTTATTATCTTCTCATCAACCACTCAAAAATCTTTTACACAAAAGTGATAATGAAAAGGTTTTGGTCATATTGCAACTGCATGGAGGAAATGATAGCTTAAATAGCTTCATACCGATAGAGAATTATGATCTATATTATAACAGAAGAGCTAATATTGCCATTCCTTATAAGAGCGGGAATAGAACTTTAATTCCTTTAGATAGCACGCTAGATGCACCTGATCAAGTGGGAGTTCATCCTGACATGATTGATTACAAGAGCATGTACGATCGAGGGCAAGCGGCAGTATATCAAGGGGTTTCCTATCCGAAAAATAATGGGTCTCATTTCCGTGGCCGAGATATCTGGTTTATGGGAGGTGATTATGATGACTACTACTCTTCCGGCTGGATTGGGAGATATCTCAATCAAGTTTATGCGCCCTCAGATTATCCTGATGATTTCCCTAATGCTGGAATGCCAGACCCCTTGGCTTTGGAGATGGGGAATGATACCTCTCTTTTGTTTCATCAGGAAGGTAATATTCCAACCTCCATTTCATTAGGAAATAGTCCCGGTGCATTACTTAATCAAATAGAAAATCTTGAAGGATTTGCTGATGAAGGAATAGATCCAAGAGGGCTTCCACCTGAACACCTTAATGGTTCCCCTTATAAAAAGGAAATGGACTGGATATTAGGCTTGGAAGATAAGTCTGAAACCTACATCAAAAGACTACAAGATATTTATCAATCCTCCAGCGAAAGTTCAATTGAATACCCTGAAATTTATCCCTTCAATGCGCCTTCGGGCAGTTTAAGAAATCCGTTAAGTGGGCAATTGAAATTGGTTTCAAGACTCTTAGGAGGAGGAATTAAGACCAAGGTTTTTCTGGTGAAGATGGGAGGTTTTGATAATCATGCTGGACAAGTGGAGAGCACCAATACTACCATGGGCGTGCATGCTACCAAAATGTACCATATTTCGGCAGCAATGAAAGCCTTCCATGCAGACATGAAAGCAAGAGGACTACAGGATAAGGTGTTGACTATCAGTATGAGCGAATTTGGTAGAAGAATCCCATCCAACGGAAGCTACGGTACTGATCATGGAAAGGGAGGAGCTGTAATGGTCTTTGGTGACCGGGTTAATCCTGGTGTTTTTGGTACAAATCCAGATTTGAATAAAAGTAATGTAGATTTGCAATTTGACTATCGCCAACTATATGCCAGCATTTTGCACGAATGGCTTGGTGTTGATAAAGCAAGTATTAATAATGATATTTTCTTTAGAGACTTTTTCAATGCTACTGATGAAAATGGGAATCCACTACCAGATGTGCAAATGATTTCCAATAGTATTACCGGGACAAATTCCTGGCTTGGGAAGCATTTTAATGTAGATAATCCATTTCCTAATCCTGCTGGCGATGCCACTATTCTAAAAATCCAAAGTAATGAAGCAGGGAAAGTAAGAATAGAAATCGTTACTGTTAATGGCCAATCAATAGGTGTTCAGCATAACTCGCTCCAGCAAGGTACCAATGATATTAAACTTGATCTTTCTGGTTTGAAAGCAGGAATCTATAACATTAGAGTCAATGCGAAAAACATTAATGATACCAAAAAACTAATCAAAAAATGATGCTATGCCAAGACTAAGATTGTTAACAGTGTTGCTGTCTTTTATGTTGTTGTTTTCCGTTTGTGAAGGGATAGCTCAAAAGCGAAAAAAACCAAGTACACCGGCTTCGCAGGCAAAGGAGTTTTTAAATACCCAATGGTGGTTAGGGATTAGAGGAGGTACAAATTTTACACAGACCGCTTTATTAGAGAGCTTTTCTGGATTAAATCCTATTAATTATAGTGCTGATAATTTGGATAAAGAGTATGAGAACTTCGTCAATCCGGCTTTTCACATTGGACTTGATGTTACCTTTTATCATAAGGGTTTTTCCATTATGAGTTTCCCGACATTTTTCAGGAATAATATAAATTATAGTAGCCAGTTAAGTTGGTCTGGTGAATCGGAACGGGATCAGTATGAAACTAGCTATGATGTCCAGCAAAGCATCACTTTTCTAGAATTGCCATTGGCTGTGAAATATGATATTATTGGAGACAGAGTCAGGCCTTTTGTGATGGCAGGTGCATTTTATTCCATAGCTTTTGATGCAAACAAAGAGGTTCAAATTTTTGAAACAGATTATGCTTCAGGAGAGCCTGTGGAATTTGAAAGAGCAAACATCAAACTTAATAATAAAGAGGAGATTAATAATAATTGGGGAGTCTTGGGTGGAATAGGAGTGAGCTTTGATTTTTGGAATATTCGATCAATTATTGATATTCAGTACAGGCATAGTTTTCAGTCTATAGTAAATAAAGAAACTAGATTTGATGAAAACACATTTTCTTCCTTTGGTGAAGTCCAAGATGATTATAGTCTACAAAATTACAGTGCCTCATTAAGTTTTGTATTCCCACTACGATATATTGACAGCCAGTTTAAAGCACTATGAAAAACAGACTATTATTTTTTTTGTTAATCTTTTCCATTCTCACGTTATCTTGTGAAAATGAAGAATTGGCTCCTGAGCAATTATCGTTCTTGAAAATATATGATGACGCAGATTATAATGCATCATATCAACCGGTAGGCTTGCAGTACAGTGAAAATAAATATTTTATTCTATCTGAAAGGAGCATAACATCAAGTGACTTTTCGGGAATCAATTTGGTGGTAACAGATTCATTAGGGGATTTTACGACTGAGTATCAACTAGATGAAAATTTCGTAGCACCGACCAAATCTTTACTTAAAGTCGGAAGTTTACTTTATTTCTTTTGCATGGACCGAAATTCGTTACGCCCATATTTAGGAACTGTCTCTACAGATGGGACTGTAACCACAACCGCCTTAAATACAACAGCTTCATATCCCTTGGCGGCAAATGTAACGGCCGGAAATAATTTACTATTGTTATCATACGACCCTAACGGCTTAAATTCTATTTTGACTGAAATAAGCAGGGAAGGGGAGGTATTGCAGCAAGTAGGTTATTCCATTGGGCCTGGAAGTGATGTGCAAGATGCTATCGTCAATCATTTTACAAAAAGGAGTGCTAGGATCCCTTTCTTTTGTGGACAATCAGCAGGTAACCGTTATTATTTCAATGGATTTTATAATTACACCTTGTCTATGGTGTTTACTAATTTCGGAGATAATCCAACAGGGGTTTTACAAGGCCAAGGGACCGATGCAGGAATGAAAGCTGCCTATTCTACTGCTTCAGCTGATTTCGCTATTGTTGGCTATCAGTTTTCTGATCATTTTATGAGTGCAAAAACGGCATTACCTCTAAACAATATAAGTTCTTCTGTAAATTTATTTGATAGAAATATCCCCGAAATAGCTGAGAAAGCGGTTTGTCGGATTATTCCATTTAATGGCATCAATCGTGAATTAGTGATCATAGCGAGTGAAACTGAGGGAAGACAAGTAGTATTGTATTTTTATGATGTCAATTCAGGCCAGCTGGAGGCTACGTATTATTTAGGGACACTGAATCCGTTTACCTTATCTAGCATTACTTCTTTAGAAGATGGGGGGATAGCTATTGCTGGTACCACATTTCTGGCTGGAAGATTTGAACGAATCTATTTGCAGAAGATTAGCAAAGACCAATTAGGTGAGATTTTGTAGTGCCTTTTATATAAATTATACCAAATTAGCAGGCTGACTATAGACCATTAACTATTGCAATTTTTTACCAAGAAGTCTAAGCGATCAAACAAAACCAAAGAGTTTGGAAAATTAAAGAAAGAGGTATTCCTATTCAGTTGGATTTCAGAATATTTTCAAAAGCTTCAGATCTCCGAATCAGCACACGTTATAACAGATCAAGTCTGTAGTGACCTCGACTTTGAAGAGTTGTTTATGTTTCTTGACAGAACTAATTCTAGTATAGGTCAACAATACCTATATTTTAGCATGAGGACGGTAGATGAAAAGCTAAAGATTACTGCTGAAGATGAAAAAATAATCAAAAGAATTAATAGTGATGAAAAGCTTAGAGAAATGTTAGAAAAACAGCTATCTAAGCTCAGTAGTACCGAGTCATTTTACATTGCTAAATTATTTCAAGATAAGTTCATAAGCGCCCCGTCATGGTACAGGTTTTTGCCTTTTTTATCAATTTTTTCGCTAGTATCTATTCTAAGTTTGCCGTTTAGCACCGTGATGGTTTATGTGGTTCCCGTATTAGTCATAATTAATATGGGTATTCATTATAAAAATAAAAATAACCTTGATCATTATATTTCCTCTTTGCCGGAATTAGTGAAAATGCATGCAGTTGCAAAATTCATAAGTGAATTTGACCCACGAATTTTTAATGCTTCTGAAATTAGAAACTCATTAAGATCGATAGAGAAAATCAAAAAGCATTTCTATTTATTTCAAATGGAGAACAGATTGCAAGGCGACATCAGTAATTTATCTTGGGGGCTTGTGGAAATTATTAAAATACTTTTGATTCTAGAGCCAATAATGTTTTTTAAAGCATTACGGAGAATCAATGATAATCAAAATGAAATTGCAAGTTTGTATCATGCATTGGGTAGAATTGATATGCTTTATTCCATAAGCTCCTTGAGAAAGGGCCTTGATGTATTTTGCATTCCAGATTTATTAAAAGATGAAGAAGGATTGACCGCGAAAAGTATTTATCATCCCCTTATTGAGGATTGTGTAGAGAATGAAATCAGAACCTTAGATAAATCAGTTTTATTAACTGGTTCCAATATGTCAGGTAAGACAACTTTTATTAGAACTATCGGAGTTAATATAATTACAGCAAATTCTCTAAATACCTGTTTTGCTGATTCTATTCAGTTGCCAAAAATGAGGTTAATGTCCGCTATCAGAATAAGTGATGACCTTATGGACGAAAAAAGTTACTATTTTGAGGAGGTTTCTAGACTAAAGGAAATCATTGATAGTTCTGAGCAGGAGTATAAATACATTTTCCTACTTGATGAAATCTTTAAAGGCACCAACACTATTGAGAGAGTATCAGCAGGGAAAGCGGTATTATCTTATTTAGCAGCTAATAGTAATTTGATATTTGTATCTACACACGATATAGAACTGACAGATTTTTTAAGAGAAGAATATAATTTGTATCATTTCAGTGAAGTCATAACTAATGACAGAGTGGATTTTGATTATAAGCTTAAAGAAGGAAAGCTAAAGACACGTAATGCAATCAGAATATTAGAGATAAATCAGTATCCCAAAGTCGTAATTAAGGAAGCGGAATCGATAGCAGAAAAGTTTGATGTTAAAAAGCCTCACCGATAAACAAATAAAAACCCGGGCCTTCTTGTGTAAAGGCAACATCAAATCTTGTGTAAATATCTTTTTTGGGAAATAGCAGAAATCTCACCCCAGCTCCTCCTGAAACCGCAATGTTATTGAGGTCAAAGTTATTGAGGTCGGGAAAGACTTTTCCAGCACCAGCAAAAACCGCTGCCCCAATTCTATCTGTAAAACCAAAAGGAATGGGCAGAAATCTATATTCCATTTGCGCAGCAATTTGGTTTCGATCTCTATATCTTCCATAATAATAGCCTCTCATGATACTTTCACCGCCCATTAATGCCAATTGATTAAAAGGTACATTTCCAGAATTAAACTGACCTAAAATCTGTGTGGCTAAAACATTGTTGTTCCCTATGGGTCTGTAAATCCTTGTGTCTGATATTATGGAGGTGAAATCGTAGCTGCTTCCCCATACTTCATTATAATGAAGCAAAGCCAGCTCTGAGAAAAAGCCTTTTCTAACATTTAGAACATTATGTCGATTGTCATGCACTAAGCCAATTCCAAAACCTAAATTAGTGGACCCCTCACTCCCTAGAGGTAATTCTTGAATTCCATTATTACCTTCTGCAGGAATAAATTCAACAGCACTCAAACGCTGAAAGTCCATTTCTAACCCTATAAATAAATTCTTTTTAACTTTTCTTAATACTCTTTCTTTTATAAATATTTGATTTGCATCAACTCTGGCTATGTAATCTTCTGGCGAATTACTACCTATGCCATGGTAGAAAAGCGGAAAACTTTGGAATCTTAACCTGCCTAAAAAAAACCATTTATCCGCATCTGAATAGATGGCATGGTCAAACCACAATCCGTATTGATTCTCTAAAGTGAAAAATGTAAAGCCATTAATTTCACTTAGTCGGTTTGCTGTATCTTGTTTTGCGTAAAATACCAATAAGGAACTTAAACCAATTTCCCAGCTTGTTTCAGGTGCATAGGCTAGAGTCGGATAAATGAGAAACTGAGGCTTCGAAATGTCGCTAGTATCATTAATAATACTGTTGATGTACTTACTTACAAAATTTTGAGAGTAAATCTTATGATCATTTAATAAAATAAGAACAATAATCGCTAGACTGAGAAAAATTGATTTGGTTTGCTTCACTAACTTAAATTTATTACAATTTGTAAAAGAACGATTTTAGATCGATTAGTTGTTTAATTCCAGCAATTATTTTTTGCAATTGAAACAAAAAAATAGCCTTTGAGATTCTCAAAGGCTATGTGAAAAAGATCAATATTTAAATTTTATTTTGATTTCATATGTACATCTCGTTGTGGGAATGGAACTTCAATTCCTTCTTTTACAAAAGCATTATTGATGGATTCCATATTGTCCCAATACACTGGCCATAGATTATCAGTGTCCGTCCACAGCCTAACACTTAAATCAAGAGAACTATCTCCAAAATTGGTAAATTTTACGACAGGAGCTGGATCAGCATGAATTCTCTCATCTTTATTAACAACATCTAAGATCAATTCTCGAACTTTCTGTAGATCTGAGCCATAGGCAACTCCAACTTTAAGCTCTGCTCTTCTCGTTTCCTTTGCCGTTGTATTTGTAACGCTTGAGTTTGCTAACCCACCATTAGGCATGACGATTAATTGATTATCGAAAGTTCTAATATGGGTGTGCAGGATATCAATCTTTTCCACCACGCCAAAATATCCTTGAGCTTCAATTATATCATCTACTTTAAAAGGTTTAGTAACCAAAATCAAGATACCACCAGCAAAATTGGATAAACTTCCTTGCAATGCTAATCCAATTGCCAGACCAGCAGCACCTAACACTCCTAGTAAAGCAGCAATTTTGATATCAATGCTTTGGGCTATTACTAAGACCAGTGCAATATAGAATACAAAACGAAAAAATGAACCTAAGAAGGAAGCCAAGGATACGTCCAATTCAGATTTTTTGAAGGCTTTTTTTATCCCTTTCATAAGGTAACTAATAGTAATTCTACCTACAATAAATATGAGAATTACCTTTATTAAAGCTATTCCAATTTCAATAGCGTAGGTATAAATTTTATCTAATAATTCCGGGTCTAATTGTTCAAACATAATCGTATGGTTTGGTAAGTTTTAGTTCAGGATTAATTTTAATGTAATAACATAGGTTATTTTATCGTATTATATCACTTATAGTTTCATTTCTTTGATATAGGCTTCTACTCCAGATTCCAAATCTGTAAACTCATGCAGATATCCTATAGATTTTAATTTCTCCATTTTTGCTTCAGTGAAGTACTGATATTTATCTCGTATATCTTCTGGAGTATCAATAAAACTGATATCTTCTTTTTTGTTCATAGATTTAAAAACTGCTTTCACCAAGTCCAAGAAAGTACGAGCTTTTCCGCTTCCCAGATTGTAAACACCTGAATTTTTACGGTGATGCATTAACCAAATCATTACATTGACAACGTCATCTACAAATACAAAATCTCTCATCTGTTCTCCGTCTTTGTAATCTGGATTATGAGATCGGAATAATTTCATCTTGCCCGTTTCAGAGATTTGTTTGTAAGCATGCAGAATTACGCTTGCCATTCTTCCTTTATGATACTCTCTCGGACCATATACGTTAAAGAATTTTAATCCGGCCCAAAAGAAGGGCTTCTTTTCCTGTTGAAGAGCCCATTTGTCAAATTCATTTTTTGAAACACCATACGGGTTAAGCGGCTTCAAATCTGGTATTTTACTTTCATCATCTTCATAACCTAATTCACCTAAACCGTATGTCGCTGCAGAGCTGGCATATACAAGGGGAATTTGCATTTCAATACATTTCTGCCAAATCCTTTTAGTATAATCTGTATTAAGTTCAGTTAAAAGTTCAGTATCAAATTCTGATGTATCTGTTCTGGCTCCCAAATGGAATATAAATTCTACTTCTTTCTCATTTTGCCCTTCTAACCATTCAAAGAAAACGTCTCGTTCAATTTTTTCTTGAATAATTAAGTCTTCCAAATTTTTATTTTTGTCAGGACGATCAAACTTATCAACAGCAATAATATGTTTAAAACCATCTGCATTGAGTTTTTTGATGAGATTTGAAGCAATAAATCCAGCGGCCCCTGTAACTATTATCATAAGATGTATGTTTTTGAATTAAGCTCTTTAAGCAAAACTATTTATTATAAATGAATAAACGTATATTTGCACCCTAAAAATTAAGATTGACATGGTTTACGTTAATCGTAAAGAACACTTTAACGCAGCGCACAAGCTTTTTAATCCTAACTGGAGCAGGGAAAAGAACGAAGAAGTTTTTGGTCCTTGTGCCAATGAAAACTGGCATGGTCATAATTTCGAGTTAATCGTGACAGTAAAGGGCGATCCAGATCCTGATACAGGATTTGTAGTTGATTTAAAAAAATTGAGCAACCTCATCAAGAAAGAAGTGATTGATAAGGTTGATCATAAAAATTTGAATCTTGATGTCCCATTTTTAGTAGGGAAAATGGCGAGTTGTGAAATAATTATTGCAGAGTTTTGGAATATTTTGGAACCAAAGGTTAAAGAGCTCCAAGTAGGTTCTAGTCTGCACAAATTAACATTATATGAAACTCCAAGAAATTTTGTAGAGTATTATGGGTAGATGTTAGAAGTGGTCGCGATTGTTGAAAAAATTTTGTAATTATCTTCTAATCATATCTTAAAATCAAAAGGGTATTTATAAATTGCACTAATGGAAAATTTTGTTGTATCAGCAAGGAAATATAGACCAAAAGGTTTTGATGAAGTAGTAGGGCAGAAGCATATCACTACCACCTTAAAGAATGCAATTGATAATGATCATTTGGCGCAGTCATTACTATTTTGTGGACCACGGGGGGTTGGGAAAACTACTTGTGCTAGAATTTTAGCAAGACTGATCAACGATTTTGAAGTGGATAATATGGAAGGGTCATCTTCCCTAAATATCTATGAATTAGATGCTGCCTCGAATAATTCTGTAGATGATGTTCGGAATCTGATTGATAAAGTTAGAGTTCCTCCTCAGCATGGGAAATATAAAGTTTATATAATTGATGAGGTTCACATGCTTTCCAATGCGGCTTTCAATGCCTTTTTGAAAACATTGGAGGAACCGCCTTCCTATGCGATATTTATTTTAGCCACAACGGAAAAGCATAAAGTAATTCCAACTATTCTTTCAAGATGTCAGATTTATGATTTCAATAGGATCAAAGTTTCTGATATTTCAGAACATCTCAAAGAGATAGCTGAGAGGGAGGGTATTGAGGCTGAAGAAGCTGCATTGCATTTAATTGCACAAAAAGCAGATGGGGCGCTGCGTGATGCACTTTCCATATTTGATTTAATTGTTACATTCTCTCCTAATAATAAGATCACCTATCAGGCAACAATTGATAATCTTCATATTCTGGATTATGATTATTACTTTAAAGTGACAGATGCTTTACATCAGGAAAAAATTCCTGAGGCACTTTTATTGTTTGATGAGATCTTAAAAAACGGATTTGATGGTCATAATTTTGTAAATGGTCTGGCTGCTCATTTCAGAGATTTGCTAGTATGTAAAGATACATCTACCTTGCAGCTGTTGGAAGTTTCTGAACAAGTAAAAGCTCAATACCAACAACAAGCTAAGGACGTTTCTCCTTCATTTATACTTTCTGGATTACAGATACTTAATCAAACAGATCAATCCTATAAGGCAAGCAAGAATCAGAGACTGGCCGTTGAATTGGCTTTAATGAAGTTAGCAAAAATCAACAGTGCAGTAGATTTAGCAAAGCAACATGACGCAGTTTTAAAAAAAAAAGTGAGTTAAGTCAGTCTGAAGATGAGGAAACTGATCGAAATAAAGCAAGTCAGAAGTCGCTAGCTGATCAAATTGCTGCAAAAGCTACTGAAGCTAAGCCTTTAAAGTCTTCACCATCTATACCAAAGCCTGGTGATAGAATTAAAACGCTAGAAAAGGAAACTATCTCTAAAAAGGAATTCGAAAATGAGCCTGAAGAGGAGGTTGTAGATTTAGCAAATCATAGTGAAGGAAAGGCTGATTTTAATGAATCTTCCCTTAAGGCTGCAATCTTAGAGTTTATTGATAAGAATAAAGTAGGGCCAGTGGCGGAGAACTCCTTAAAAAATTCAATCAGACTTGAAAATGAATTGATCACTGTAGAATTGACCAATCCGATAGAAGTGGATGGAATTGAAAGGATCAAATCAGATTTTTTAACCTTTTTACGAAATAAATTTCAAAATAGTGCAATTCAATTACAACATAAGGTCAATATAGAGAAGGCCGCAGAGCGTCCTTATACACCAAAGGAAAAGTTTGAAGCCATGTTAAAAGAGAATCCACTACTAAGCAAGCTGAAAGACACTTTTGGCTTAGACACAGATTACTAAAATTTGGTCGACTTTAAGGATGATTGAACTCGGAGTAGATGTTGTATTTTATATTTTGATATTGAGACCTATATTCATTACGCTCTTGAACTGCACTCCAGCAACATTTCTAGACTCTCCTGTAGCATCATTCACAATTATTTCCTTTGATTTGATATCATCATCATAAATGAACTGGGTACTGTAACTAGCGGAAAGAAATTTGTTGATTTTAAAATTGAGTGCAGTTTCCCAGTTTACATCAACGTTGCCTAATTTTTCATAATCAGCAAAGAGGTTCAAATTAGTTGATAGATTGACGTTTTCCCAGATATCCTTTTGAAAGGATGAGGAAAAGTTTATACCACCCTGAAATCTAAAATTTTCGCCTGCCTCAACCCCATAGGCTCCCGCTGTTGAAAGACTGTCATCCATAACAAATGTGCTTTTAGAAGATAATGGCGAAAGAGTTGCGGTAAAAAGCTTTTTGTATTTGTAAGTAACACCAATATTTGCTAGCAAAAAGCCCGGTGCCATGAATCGTGAAATTACAACGCTCTCATCATTCAAGCCTTCATCAAATTGCGTTCTGAAATCCACAATGGCAGACAGGAACATTCGTTTTTTTAATTGTCGGCTATATCGTGATGTTAATATGATATTGTCATCAGTTTTAACAAACGGAGCTTCGCTTTCTCCCTGTCTTAATAAGCCATAGGCCATATCTAAACGATTGTCCCAAACGTTTTTTCCTTTGGTATAATTGGCATTGAAATTTGTTAAACCACCAATGGAAATTGAACTTTTACCACCTCCATTCCAATTGGTCAGATCTACTTGTGAAAAATTAAGGTTTAAAACAGCTCCTTTCTCCCAATATGTGGTATCAGATTTAATACTATCAGTTTGGGAATAAGCTAAAGAACTTAGGAAAAACAAGATAAAACTAGTCTTGATAATCTTCATGATAAAGATAAAATTGATGGATGGAAAATCTAATTAATATAGATCGAGAGACCTAATCTCGTTAAGAGCATTCTCTGTTAGGGGCTTCGTGATAAATTTAATTACATGATCATTATTGACGATCTTATCAATATCTCTCTTATTATCAGAGCTTGATAAAATGATAACCTTGCATTTATCTTTTACGATATCAGAGAATTTCTCAAATTCATATAAAAATACGAACCCATCCACAATGGGCATATTAATATCCAAAAATATAATATTTGGAAGCTTGTCAGGATCATCCTTGTGCTCTTCCAAATACTCCAAGGCACTCTTGCCCGAATTTTTGATTTCCACGTATTTTGCGAACTCAGTTATTTCTATGATTCGTTTGCTAATGAAATTATCAGTATCATTATCATCAACAAGCATCACTAAATCAACAGTTTTTGTAGCTGTTACCATGTAATTTACCCTTGTAATCTATTGATCAATATACCCTGTTTAGAGTTAGTTCTAAACATAAGTAAAGTTTTTTTTAATTAAAACATAAATCTTTCGAAATGCGATATTTTTTCGATAGATGACACAAATGTAAGATATTGTAGGCAGGAATTTATGCTTAGAGCATATTTATTTCTGCTTAATCATAATTAATTCGCCTTCTCTCAAATTGTAGTCTTCTTTATTGTTCCACTCCATGATTTCTTTTAAGGTGACATTGTATTTCTTGGCCAACGCGTACATAGTGTCTCCTGAGGTAACCCTGTGCTCTATATTGTTTTCTTTTATCTCTATGTTTTCCTTAGAAGTCTCATTTGTAGCAGGTTGTTTATCTTCAACTATATCATTTTGAGTAACATAACCATCAGTATTTACTTTTATAATTTGACCAATCGATAATGTGTCTCTTATCCCCAAGTCGTTTGCATTCAATAATGTTGAAATTTTCATATTAAATCTATTGGCAATTGAAAAAAAAGTATCTCCTTTCTTTATGGAATAATCAGTGAAGTCGTTCTCGTCATACTCAATTTCTGTTTCCAAGTTTTCATTTTCTTCAGAAGTAATTTCCTGAGCAACGGAATCGTCTACAGGTTTTTGAGCCTCGGAAATTGCTACCGAATCCATTTGTCCCATATCGTTAGCCTTAGTAGATAAAGTATCCTTAATGTTATATTGGGTGCTATCAATACTTATACTTTTAGGATCTTCTATTTTAAGACTATCCGCTGCCTGCTTCTCCATTTGAGAAGATTTTTCTACTTCAGTTTTTTCGACTACTGGGACTTTTGCTTGTTCAGCTTGACTTTCCACGATCGCTTTTGTTTCATTTAGATCATGAGCTTCGCTTTCTTGTTTAGGTGGTTCTCTATATTCTACAGGGAGACTTGCTGGTCGGTTATGACGCAACCATAGTACCCTGCCAACTTTAGGTTGCTGTGGTGGTTCCATCCTGTTTTTTCGGTATAATTTTTTAAGCTTAAGTCCATATTTCTGACTTATTTCCCACATGTTTTCATTTTGCGCTACTGTGTGATAATAGAATTTTGCCCTGTTCCTTTTTCGTCTTAAATAATATATCTTACCTGTTTCTAATTCTTCTCTAATTTTAAGATCGTTCCATTTTCTAAATTTGAATTGATCAACCTCTGCAGTTTTTGCTAATTTTTCAACTGTATATCCTGCTGGAGCATAGATTCCGTCTAATCCATTTACCTCTACTTTATGTGGGATTGTTCTGTCAGCCCTGCTAGGATAATTACCTACTAAAGGGAAATTTTGTTGCTGCTGATCATCAATATTGCCAGGTAAGTCTTTAGATGTGGTTTGCCGCTGGCTCTGCAATTTTTCAATCTTCTCTAAATTGGTTAGAGGTACAATGACAGTGTAATTTTTGTCTTCTGGTATAGCTCCTCTCTTAATCCATTTATTATATTCTTCTATTTGCTCAAGCGACACATTTTCTTCTTTTGCAATCGTTTTTAGAGATGTTCCTTTTACATTTTCAATTTCCTTCAGATAAAAAGGAGGCTTTGAGGTTCCAATAGTATGTTCAAATGCTACCTTATGAGCAAGGAATTTTTTCAAATACCAATAAGTATCACTGGTTATTTTTAAACTACTTTTGCCAAAATTACTTTCATCAATTACGTCAGCGGCACCACCTCGACCTCTTTGGTAAGCAATTAAAGAATAAGCCCAATTATCGAAATATTTATTATGATCTTTTAGATAGTTTGCTGCTGCACGGCTAGATGAAACTATATTCATCCTTTCATCTACATGACGATCAATTCTTAAATCGTTTTCAAGTCCAGATATTTCCTTAAATTGCCAAAAACCTACCGCATTGCTACTAGACACAGCATCGGATACCAAAGCGCTTTCTTGTATGACCAAATATTTGAAATCTTCAGGTAAGCCTTCCTCTCTGAAAATTCTTTCAATGATCGGCATATACATATCCACGCGCTCCAGTTTCTTTTGGAAATAAGTTTCACTTCTGGTGAGAGCGTCCACATCAGCTTGAATGTCCTTTATAGCTCCTGTGGTAAGTCGAAGTTCCATGTTTGCAAATTCCATTCTAGAAGGAACTTGCTGAGCACAAAGCTTTACAACTGTAAGTACAAATATTGCTGATGTGAAAAGAGAAAGTTTTATATTCATTTTTTTCTTAAAATCATTAATCCATCTCGGATGGGAAATAACACATTTTGAACTCTATCATCTTGATGCACAAATTCGTTGAAATTCAGCATACTTTCAGTATCCTTGTCTAGTTTTTTTCTGTTTTTTTCTAATACTTTTCCGCTCCACAATACATTGTCGACCAAAATATATCCGCCTTTTCTCACTTGTTCAATACAAAGTTGGTAGTAGTTTAAATAATTTGATTTATCTGCATCTATAAACACCATATCCCAAGTTTTATTGAGAGTTGGTATGATGTCCAATGCCTTTCCAATTTTCACTTCTATTTGCTCTGAGAAAAGTGACGCCTGAAAATAAGATTTTACCCGATCTGCTAATTCTTCGTTTACATCTAGGGTAATCAGTTTTCCATTTTTTTTTAATCCTTCTGCCATACAAAGAGCCGAGTAGCCCGTGTAAGTGCCGATTTCCAAGATGTTTTCAGGCTGAATCATATGAGATAGCATCGATAATACCCTGCCTTGCAAATGTCCGCTTAACATACGGGGTTTTAAAACTTCGGTATGTGTTTCCCTGTTGATTTTATGGAGTAACTCATTCTCAGGCTCGGTATGAGCTTCAATATATTTGTCTAAGTCAGGATCTAGGAATTCCATATTTATCTTCTTTTAGCTTTATAAGTTAAGATGCTCAATCGATCATCTTCGAATATCTCATGGGCGGTATTTTGTAAATCCTTAGCTGAAATTTGCTTTATTTGTTCAAAAAGCTCATCTAAAGATTCGATTTTATCTTTATCTAATAAACTCCTGCCCAACATCAACATATAGCTCATATTATTTTCTTCTGCCATTGCCAATTGTCCCATAAGTTGTTGTTTGGCAACATGCAATTGCAAACTGCCTAGAGGCTGATCTTTCAATTTTTTGAGTTCCTTTTTTACCAGTTTTATGCTTTTCGGAAGCTGACCAGGGTCTGTCCCGAAAAATATGCTGAAAAGAGCAGTATCAGTGAATGGATGATAGCCAGCATCAATAGCATACACAAATCCGTATTTTTCGCGTAGGGCCATATTTAAGCGACTATTCATTCCAGGCCCACCTAAAATATTGACCAACATAAAAAATGCAAGTCTTTTGGGATGATGAATAGGGTAGGCGGTGGTACCAATCGCACATTGAGATTGAGAAATTTCTTTATCGAAATTCAAGGTGTTAGGTTGATAAACTTCAAAAGGAATTCTTTCTCTTTTCCTTTTATGATGTGCAATGGGCTCTAAGTATTTCTTAACATAGCGTTCCAATTTTCTCTCAGGAATATCACCTACGATCGAAAAAACCGTTCGCTCTGTATCTAAATTTTCTTCTAAAAATTCTAAGAAATGATTTCGAGTAAAGCTTTTGAGGCTTTCTTCAGTTCCTAAAATATTGTTTCCAAGTGGGTGTCCTGAAAAAATGACTTCATCGAATTGATCTTGAATATCATCTTCAGGTGAATCTTTGTACATCGCCATTTCTTCTAAAATGACCTGCCGTTCTTTTTCAATTTGTCTTTCAGGGAAAATGGATTGGAAGGTGATATCCACCAATAAATCCATGGCTTTATCGAGATATTGCTCCAAAACAGATGCATGGAAAAATATTTTCTCTTTGGTAGTGTAGGCATTCAACTCACCACCGACAGAGTCCAATCTGTTGAGAATGTGAAAGGTCTTACGTTTTTTGGTGCCTTTAAAAGCCATATGTTCCCAAAAATGGGCAATACCCACCTGATGTGGTTTTTCATCACGGCTTCCAATGTCCAAAGCGAATCCGCAATGGACTATTTTAGAGTTACTTACTGGTTGGTGGATCACGCGGATCCCGTTTTCTAATGTCTTTACTTTATATTGATTCATTCATTCCCCCGCTTCAATGCAAAACTACAAATTATCTTTCTTTTTAAAGAAGTAATGAGTACCACAAAAGAAATTTATTTAGTTTTGAGTTGTGACAAAATGAAGATTTAATTTTTTAATATGCATATAGCTTTCGAAGCCAAGCGTGCTTTCAATAATTTTACGGGATTAGGCAATTATAGTCGGTTTGTAATTTCTGCCTTGAAAGAACAGTATCCCAAGGAGCAGTATTCACTTTTCACACCTCAAGTGTCTACACGTGATGAAGCCGCCCATTTTTTGAAGGAAAATAAAGAAATTACTGTCTTACCTTCAGGCTTATGGAAAGCAGGCGCTCTCAAAAGTGCTTGGCGCTCTAAAAGAATCGGCAAATTGGCAGAGAGGGAAGATGTGGATGTATTTCATGGACTCAGCAATGAATTGCCCTCGGGCTTAAAAAATAGGTCGAAGAAAATTGTCACTATTCACGATTTAATATTTTTGAGATATCCTGATTTTTATCCTTTCATAGATAGGAGGATTTATAAAAAGAAATTTAAGTCTGCATGTAAAAAGGCAGATGAAATTATTGCGATCAGCGAACAAACTAAAAAAGATATCATAGAATTTTTTGACATTGATTCGTCTAAGATCCATGTGGTTTATCAGGGTGTTCACCCCATCTATAAGCAGGAATTGAAAACCAGAAGGTTGTTGTACCTATTGGATCAATACAGCTTACATCAGCCTTATTTTTTGTATGTAGGTTCAATCGAAGACAGGAAAAATGCTAAGGATTTGGTACAAGCTTTTAAATTGGTTTTGGATCAAGTAAATCATGATTTACTGCTGTTGATTGTAGGAAAGAGAACGGATTATCAAAAAGAAGTGGAAAAGGAAATTAATGATTTGAGGCTTGATCAAAATGTTCGGATTTACAATAATATCCCATTCACTGAATTGCCTTATCTCTATAAAGGAGCGGTAGCTTCTGTGTATCCATCGAGTTTTGAAGGTTTTGGAATCCCTGTGTTAGAATCCCTTTCTGTCGGTACTTCTGTGGTGACGGGCAATCAATCCGCTATGAAAGAAGCAGGAGGGAAGTATGCACTTTATGCGAATCCAAAAAATCATGAAGAATTAGCTTCGCAAATGGTGAAACTAGCAGATGATAATGCGTTTAATGAGCAGTTGCTTGTTGGCGTAGAGGGACACTTAGTGCAGTTTTCGGCCGAAAAAATAGCTGGAGATTTGATGGGCATTTATAAAGCCCCCTAAGCCCCAATTGGGGAAAGACACGGAACTCACTTCATGAGTAGGTTGGTAACTGCAGTTCGGTCTGAAAGTAGGTGGTACTAATTAGATAAGAAATGTGAATAAAGCTGAGATAAACATTTTTATTAGGGAAATGAAATATAATAGACGGAAAAATTAACGACTGCTGTTAAAATACTATCATCTGAACTAGAGATAATTTGCAACCTAAGACCTATCACCGAAAATATTAACCCACTAGTAATTCCGTTTTCACTTATACCGCAAACTAATATCCGTCAACCAATTCATGCTGCTAATAAAATGATCGTATCCTTCTTCTTTGCTAGTTTGATTGATTTGCAACAGGTGGTCGGGTTGGCATAACAGCATTAAAAGCTTATAATCTTCATCTGATAATTTTTCATGAAATTGGTTAACCAAATTAGCAGCTTGTTTCAATAATGCTTTTTGCAATGGATTATTCGTGTAATCAGGTATTTTATGCTCCCATGAAGGAGAACTTAATGGCAAACTTACTGCATAAACAGAGTGCTCATCAGAACTGTCTAGCATGAACAACTCTTGAATTTGCTTATTATTTGACACGCCTTTGTCTATAAAATCAGAGTTGTAGGCACTTCCATAACCATTCACCAGGCTAATTTGAAAATTGTCTGGACCGTCACCATTAGAAAGTAATATATTGAAGGGCTGTGCGGTATTCGATTTATAAACTTGACCAGAATGCTTCCCCGCCAAATGCCAGGGGTTTGCGGTGGCAATAATTCCTTGATAACCTAGCGCATTTACTATTTCAGCGACTTGATCATCGTACAAGCAAGCTGTATTAATGAAAATCCCAGGCTTCTTTTCAAAATATTCATTTAATCCATCCAGATATAATTCGACCTCTTTTTTGAATAAAAGTGGAGAACATAAGTAACTGAATGAATGATAGGCACATGAACCTACCAATTGTATTTTTCCAGTATCAACTTGTTTTTTGATCTCCAACATCAAATTTGTGTCATGCTGTTTGAGAAATTTCAAAAATGGTAAACTGAAAAACACTAATGGCATTTTTCTTTCATCCGCCATTTTTAATACAGTTTTCAATTTTGAATGAACCAAATCAGCGAAATCATTGACAAAATCTTGCTGACTATTAAGTTCATTTATGGCTGAACGATTTTTTCCAATATCTAAAAATGATAATCTTTTTACCTCCAGCGGGTGATTGAAATGTATGATTTGGTAATTATCCATTTTTTATACTTGCTTTAGTGCTGATAAAATTTCAGATGAAACATCTTTCCAGTTTCTTTTCTTAACAGACGCTGCGTTTTCTTTGGCGACTTTTAAAGATTGCTTTTTGTCAGCCAGTAGTGCTCGAACAGCTGTTGCATATGCAGCTGCATCTTTTGTAGTCACTGTGTTTACATTACTTAAAACTTCAGCCACGCCACAATTTTTTGATAAAACTAGTGGCACTTCCAAACTCACAGCCTCCAAAGCAGATAGACCAAAGGGCTCTGATAATGACGGCATCACCATCGCTTGAGAAGCTTTCATGACAGCAAAAACATCCTCCTGCGGTAAAAAACCTGTGAAATGAATTTTATCCATTAGTCCTTTTTCAGTAGCAGACGAAATCATTTCTTCCATCAATTCACCTTGCCCAACGACAACAAATCGAAGTTTATTCTCCTTTTGTATTAGTGCTTCTGCAATATCTATAAAGGTCGTAGCACCCTTTTGTAAACTTAATCTTCCACAAAAAAGAACAATATCCTCTTTGAATGGGGCCTTATAAGCAGATGGTTTTAATTCATTAATTCCATGATGGATTACCTTGATCTTGGAAGCTGAAATACCGTATTCTTTTACCATTATATTTTTATGGTACTTGCTCACGGCTATTACTAAATCAGCTTTCTGCATGCCTTCCCTTTCCAAGTCAAATAACCATGAATTGCTTTTTTTTCCACTACGATCGTAATCCAAGGCATGAATATGCAAAACAAAAGGTTTTTTACTCAACTCTTTTAATTGCTTGGATGCAGGAATGGCGGTCCAATCATGCGCATAAATAATATCAAAATCTAGATTCCTGCTTTTGGAAATGATTTTTTGGCTGAAATCCTCTAATGCTTCTTGTACAGAAATTTCAATATTATCATTGTATTGCTCTTCAATTTCAACACTTCCAGCATAAAAATAGGGATTGAGTTCACTTTTAACAGACAGGTGAACTAAATCGGCATTCAATTGCTGTTTGTTAGTGAGCTTTTGTCTATTGACTGTTTCAATTCTACTTTGCTCAGTTTCTTGCTCCGCTAATTCATCTGCACTCTCGACCGAAAATAATTTCAGATGCACCTTTTCAGCTAAATGCTGAGCAATATGATAGCATGCGATTCCCAGTCCGCTGTTCTGCGGGCTTGGTTTTCCTGGTCCGATCATCAAAACTTCCATGGGCGATTTTTTATAAGGTTACTATTTTATGATTTCAATTGTAGTAAATTCTTTACTAACGATAAATGTTGAATTAGCGATGGTACTAATTGTATGACCATCTACTATTACTTTTTCAATATTTTCAAATCCATGTAGAATCACTTCAAATCCTTTATTTCCACTTTCAAATTCTTTGTCCAGATTATGATGAATGATTACACCATTATCAACGGGCTTTTGAATAAAAGTGTGCAAAGTACTGATACCCATTTCAAAATCTTTGGTCAGTCCATCATCTTCATATAATTCGCTTTCCGTTTCTTCTAAAGCTTTATAAACGTGAAGTTTGATGTTTTCGGGAATGAATTCATCCACATACTGCATTTTATCCTGCATAGGGAGAATTGCTCCCGCTTTTACAAACATTGGAATTTGATCCAAAGGAGTTTGGACAGTAATTTCCCTTTTTCCCAATAATATCTCATCAGTCCAGAAATTATACCATTTGCCCTCAGGCAAATACATCATTCTTTCAGTTACTTTAGGAGCGGAAACCGGGCAAATCAGTAAATACTGGCCTAACAGAAATTCTTCTTCTCTGTCCAAAGTCTCAGTATCGTTTTGATATACTAAAGATATCGACCGCAACATAGGTTTAGCATTTTCTGCATATTGCCAATAGGTCGTATAGAGGTATGGCATGATTTCATACCTCATTTCGATAAATCTTCTTACAATGTTCAAATATTTTTCTTCAAACTGCCAAGGCTCTTTGTCGCCATGGTCTCCTGATGAATGCGTTCGGAAAAATGGATGGAAAGTAGCCATTTGAATCCAACGAGTATACAGTTCTCCATCAGGGGCTCCGATGAATCCCCCTACGTCAGAGCCAGAGAAAGAAACACCCGAAGCACTTAATCTTTGGCACTGAATATTGGCAATTTTCAAATGCTCCCATGAGGCCATATTATCTCCTGTCCAAACAGAGCTGAATCTTTGAATTCCTGCATATGCTGAGCGGGTGATGGTAAAGCTTCTGTTATTTCCTGAAAATTGCTCTAAGCCTTCGTAGGTTGCTCTGGCCATTTGCATTCCGTAAACATTATGTCCTTTTCGATGGCTACACGGATGACCGTCATAATCATGTCTTACATCACGTGGAAATGTGCCTTCTTCAAATACTGCAGGCTCGTTCATATCATTCCAAACGCCAGCCACTCCATCTTGTACTAGTCCTCCGAATAATCCTGACCACCATTTCCTTGCTGCAGGATTTGTGAAGTCAGGGAAATGGCAAGGGCCAGGCCAAACACTGCCTTTAAATCTGGCACCATCCATTCTTTGGCAGAAATAATTATGGTGAACACCTTGTTGAAAAACTGTATAGAGCGGATCAATTTTAATTCCGGGGTCAACAATTACGATGGTCTTAAATCCATCTTCCTTCAAATCGGCAATCATCTGCTTTGGATTTGGGAACCTTTCATTATTCCAGGTAAAGATTCTATAGCCATCCATGTAATCAATATCTAAATGGATCACATCGCATGGAATTTTCTTGTCGCGGAAGTTATTAGCCAATTCACGAACTGTTTGCTCAGGATAATAGCTCCATTTACTCTGATGGTAACCTAATGCCCATTTTGGTGGGAGAGGGGATCTTCCTGTCAGCTCGGTGTAATCTTGCACTACATTTTCTAACTTAGGACCATAGATGAAGTAATATCGCATTTCCCCTCCTTGTGCCCAAAAACTTAAGGCCTCTTTTCTCTCATGCCCAAAATCAAAGAATGTCCGAAAAGAATTGTCTAAGAAGATACCATAGCCTTCTCCATCATTCAAACCCATAAAGAATGGAATGTTTTTATACACAGGGTCTGTTTCATTGCCATATCCATAGCAATCGGTGCCCCATAATTCTCTACGAGTTCCATTCAAATTTAGACTGCCTGTTTTATCGCCTAAGCCGTAATATTTATTATTTTTCGAAGATTTTAAGGTAGAAATAACTACATGTCCACCAAATCTTTTTTCATCTTTCCAATGATAGCCTTTTTCATCTTCAACTAACATTTTTCCATCCTTATCAAGGATTTTGATTGTTGCATCTGATTTTTTAATGATGCACTTGAGCAAATCAGTACTGACAATTAATGCATCTTGAGATGTCTCGAAATGATAATTCGTATTTTTAAATTCGAATTCTGGGTCAATTGCGTAAGAAAAGTCATTTTCAAAATATCCATCATTGGCGTAACGAAATTTTAGGATTTTCTCACTAATAATACTGAGTTCCAAGGTAGAGTGTTGGGCATAAATTTTTATTTTGCCTTTTTTCTGTTTCCAGCTGATGATTCCACCAGGATAAAATTCCTCTTCCTTATGCTCTTTAAATTTTTCTATATAATTGCCTTCAAAATCCTTCGCAGACTCTTCAGCTTTATCCTTATTTTCTTCCATATTAAAGTATTACTATTTAGCGATTTATCGCCAATTCCAATACAAATTAACTACTTATTGTAGTTAATACACTAAGTATTTGCTTATTTTTTTTAAATTAAGGTTCTAAGACTAAAAGCTATTTTAATTTAACAAAACTGGATTGATTTTCACTCCATTTGGTCTTATTTACAGATTATTCTTATAAATTAAGTATTCTATTCCAGATATTGAGAAACGAACAAGTATGAAGGAAACTAATTCGATTGATAATGAAGCACATATTTTAACCGAAGTGGCTTGGGAGGTCTGCAATCAAGTAGGCGGAATTTACACGGTTATACGATCCAAGGTACCTACTATGGTGAAAAACTGGGGAAAAAACTATGTTCTTCTAGGTCCTTATGCGCCCAAAGAAGCAGCCACTGATTTTGAAGAGGCACAGTTTGGTCACGATGTAATTGATGAAACTTTAAGAATATGTAGAGAGAAAGGTTTAAATATAAAGAGTGGATATTGGTTAGTATCGGGTAGACCTCAAACCTTACTGTTTGACCATAAGTCTTCCTTTCACGAATTAGGTGATATTAAATACTATTATTGGCAAAATCACGGAATAGATTTTAAAAATCATGATCCACTGATGGATGAGGTATTGGCTTTTGGATACATGGTGCATATTTTTCTTTCTGAATTGACTCGAGTGGCCATTGATAAAAAATTGAAGCCAATAGCCCATTTCCATGAATGGATGGCTGGTTCTGCAATTCCAAACTTGCGTAGAGATCAAGTTCCTCTGCAAACAATATTTACAACTCATGCCACACTTTTAGGTAGATATTTGGCTATGAACGACCCCCAATTTTATGATCACCTTCCATTTATGGATTGGCATAAAGAAGCAGTTCATTTTAATGTAGAGGCAAATGTTAAATTAGAGCGAGCTTGTGTTCATGGTGCACATGTTTTTACAACCGTCAGTGAAGTGACAGGAAAAGAATGTTTTCATTTGCTGGGTAGGAGCCCAGATAAAATATTACCTAATGGCTTAAATATAGAAAGGTTCTCAGTATTGCATGAAGTACAGAATTTGCATCATAAATATAAGCTTCTACTTGAGCAGTTTATTATGGGGCATTTTTTTAAAAGTTATTCATTTAACTTAAATAAAACACTTTACTTTTTTACCTCTGGGAGATTTGAATATTCCAATAAAGGTTACGATTTAACCCTAGAAGCGTTGGCTCGCTTAAACCATAGATTGAAGGAAGCTAACTCCCCATTAACTGTGGTCATGTTTTTTATTACACGTCAACCTGTTCAGTCCATCAATCCTGATGTTTTGAATGCAAGGGCGATGTTGGATAAAATTAATACCAATTCAAATGCAATAGTAGAACAGATTAAGAATCGATTATATCGTCAGGCCGCCTCAAGTAAAGGAGATCATAAGCTTCCGAATTTAAATGATATGGTGGATGACTATTGGAAATTGCGGCACAGAAGAACTATACAGGCATGGAAGTCAGGTGGTTTGCCGCCCGTGGTAACGCATAATTTAGTGAACGATGATAAAGACGATATTTTAAATTTCTTGAGAACCGCCAACCTTGTCAACCACGAATCCGATAAAGTTAAAGTAGTGTATCATCCTGATTTTATATCGTCCACGAATCCGTTATTTGGAATGGAGTATGATGATTTTGTAAGGGCTTGCCATCTTGGAGTTTTTCCAAGCTATTATGAACCTTGGGGATATACGCCTTTAGAATCTTTGGCAAGAGGTGTAGCTTCAGTGACTTCAGATTTGTCAGGATTCGGAGACTACATGAAGAATGTGAGTATCGGAGATAGAAAGCATGGAATGTTCATAGTAAAAAGAGCCAATAAAAGCTTTGATGAGGCAGCTGAGGAATTGACGAATGTGATGTGGGATTTCACTCAAATCACTAGTAGAGAAAGAATTGATATGCGGAATAAGTCAGAAGATTTATCAGAAGTTTTTGATTGGAAGAATTTGTATAGCGCTTATGAAAGTAGCTACAAAATGGCTTTAGAGACATATTTTTAAACCTAACAACCTAAAATTATGGATAGTAAATTACAAGAAGATATTCAAAAAGCAGCAAAGTCAATTGATCTGGTAGAGGAACAGTTAAATAGATTTAAAAATGGGTTTCCTTATTTGCCTATTGATAGACCCGCTACTATTGGAGATGGATTGATTCAATTATCTGAAAAAAGTATAGATGAATTTATTTCCTTTTATGAGAAGCAGTCAAATGATTATAACTTGATAAAATTTGTACCTGCAAGTGGAGCTGCTAGTCGGATGTTTAAGAATTTGTATGCTTTTCTGGAGGAAGATGAATCTAAAGCAGAGCATGATCAATTTTTGAAAAAATTCTTTGACAATATTCATAATTTCGCGTTTTCTCAAGCATTAGATAAGGAAATGCAAGAGAATGGAAGTGGGATCGATCAAGCTTTAAAGAATGGAGAGTATCATAAGATCGTACAAACTCTGCTTTTCGAAGATGGATTAAATTACGGGAATTTGCCCAAAGGACTCTTGGAATTTCATGATTATAAATCAGGAATTAAAACACCGGTAGCCGAGCATTTTACAGAAGGTGAAAATTATGCAAGAGGGACTGAAGGAAAAGTTAGATTGCATTTTACTTGTTCACCTGAGCATCAAAAACTATTCGAAGAGCATGCGGACCATATAAGGAAGGGTTTCAGTGAATTTGATATTACCTTTTCTCAACAAAAGCCTGAAACTGATACCATTGCAGTCAACCCTGATAATACTCCTTTCTACAATGAAGATGGAAGTATTCTATTTCGGCCTGCTGGTCATGGCGCTTTAATTGAAAACTTGAATGATTTAGATAGTGATATAGTTTTTATCAAAAATATCGATAATGTAGTACCTGATCATTTAAAATTGAATACTATTCACTATAAGAAAGCTTTAGCCGGATTGTTAATGAGTGTCCAAAGTAGATTGTTTGGTTATCAAAATCAATTGGAAAGAAATATCAGTGAGTTGGAATTATTAGAAATTGAGAATTTTGCCAGAAAGGATCTGTTTTTAGTATTTAAGGACGATTATGCTCAATTGGATTTTTCAGAGAAAGTAGGTTATCTGCAGTATTTATTGCACCGACCAATAAGGGTATGTGGCATGGTGAAAAATACTGGAGAGCCAGGAGGTGGTCCTTTCTGGGTAAAAGAAGAGGATGGCTCATTAAACTTGCAAATAGCAGAAACATCCCAAATTGATCCTGATGATAAAAGGGCGCAGGAAGCATTGCAAAATTCCACTCATTTCAATCCAGTTGATTTGGTTTGTGGAATTAAGGATTTACATGGTCGAAAGTTTGATTTAATAAAATATAGAAATCCAGAAACAGGATTTATTACGGCTAAATCCAAAGATGGTAAGGAGTTAAAAGCATTGGAGCTTCCAGGCTTGTGGAATGGTGCAATGTCTGATTGGATTACGCTTTTTGTAGAAGTGCCATTATCAACCTTTAATCCTGTAAAAACAGTTAATGATTTACTAAGGGAAGAACATCAAGCAGGGTAATTTGTAAAACCAAACCTTAATAAAAACGGAAAGCCTTTTAGTTAATTTTGAAGGGCTTTTTCATTTTCTGAAATTCCCTGCGAAGCCAACCAAGCTGTAGTCCAAGCGGCTTGAAAGTTAAAACCCCCAGTGACGCCATCAATATCCAAAACTTCACCTGCAAAAAACAAGCCTGGGCAGTTTCTGCTTTCCATAGTTTGCATATTAACATCGCCTAATTTTACTCCTCCTGCTGTTACAAACTCTTCCTTGAAAGTAGTCTTTCCTGACGCCTCGTATAAATCCGCTACTAAGTGGTTGACAAGCTTATTGAATTTTTTACCTGAAAAATTATTCCAGCGTAAGCCTTCATCAATATCACATTTAGTGAGAAGATATTCCCACAGCCTTTTTGGCAATTGATAAGGATTGCTGTTGAATAACATCTTTTTAGGATTTTCTGATTGAAATTCAATGAGTCTCATTCTAGCTTCTTCCTCATTGGAAGTCGCCAGCCAGTTAACAAGCACTGAATATTTATAATTCTTATCATACAGAATCCTAGCTCCCCAAGCGGAAAGTTTCAGCACTGCTGGCCCACTCATGCCCCAATGAGTAATCAATAAGGGGCCGTGATGAGATAGTTTTGTTCCGGCAATTTTTACTTCAACATCAGAAACTGAAACTCCTGATAATGTTGTGATATGAGAATTTGGCAAGTTAAAAGTAAATAAAGAGGGGATAGGCTCGGAAATACTATGCCCCAAATCAGCCAACCACTGAAAGGATTCTAGTTTATTATGTCCGCCAGTAGCCACTAATACTTTATCGCACTCAATTTTTTCCTGTCCTTTTATGGTTAATGAATAACCATTTTCTGTTTTGGATACTGATTCTACCGCAACTTTGGTAAGTATTTCTACCTTGTGTTTTTTGCATTCATTCAATAAGCAATCAATTATGGTTTGTGAATCATCTGTAATGGGAAACATTCTCCCATCGGCTTCCGCTTTCAGCTGAACACCTCTATTTTCAAACCACGCTATAGTTTCTTTAGAACCGAACTGCTCAAATGCTTTTCTAAGTTTTTTATGGCCTCTCGGATAGTGTTTGATAAGCTCTTGGGGTTCCTGACAGACATTTGTCACATTGCACCGCCCACCACCAGAGATTTTAACTTTGGATAGTAGCTTGCTTGATTTTTCCAATACCATCACCTTCGCATCAGGATTCTTAATTGCTATATTAATAGCTCCAAAAATGCCTGCTGCACCAGCTCCTATAATGATGAATTTAGTCAATTTTTACCCTTTCTCAACCGCTTATATTCATTAATTAAGCCATTAGTGGAAGCATCATGTCCAATAACAGGATTGTCATGCTCTAATTCAGGCAAAATTAAACCCGCCAATTGCTTTCCTAGCTCCACTCCCCATTGGTCAAAACTAAAAATATTCCAGATGATGCCTTGCACAAATATTTTATGTTCATAAAGTGCAATCAAACTACCCAAGCTTTTAGGGGTTATTTTCTTTATCAATATGGAGTTGGTGGGATTATCACCTTTAAATATTTTAAAAGGCAATAATTTCTCGATTTCTTCTGACTTTAAGCCTTTTTGTTCTAATTCCCGTCTAGCTTCTTTTTCTGTCTTTCCATTCATTAAAGCCTCAGTTTGTGCAAAGAAATTAGCTAACAATTTCTGATGATGGTCCCCGATAGGATTATGGGAAACTGCTGGAGCAATGAAATCACATGGAATCATTTTTGTCCCTTGATGAATTAATTGGTAAAAGGCATGTTGTCCATTCGTACCTGGTTCACCCCAGACGATTGGTCCTGTTTGATAAGTTGCAGGCTTACCATTTCTATCAACTGATTTCCCATTGCTTTCCATATTCCCTTGCTGAAAGTATGCAGCAAATCGGTGCAAATATTGGTCATAGGGTAAAATAGCTTCCGTTTCGGCTTTGTAAAAATTATTGTACCATATGCCAATCAAAGCTAAGACTACAGGCGCATTATCAGATAATGGAGCTTCCTTGAAATGAACATCCATTTCATGTGCTCCTTTTAATAGCGCTTCAAAATTTTCATACCCTATGTTTAAGGCAATCGATAATCCGATTGCAGACCAAAGCGAATATCTACCACCAACCCAATCCCAAAATTCGAACATATTGGCTGGGTCTATCCCAAAATTTTCAACGCCTGCTTTATTAGTACTTAGCGCTACGAAATGTTTTTTGATTGTATCTTCACTGCCTCCATTCTCCAAAAACCATCTTCTAGCTGTATGGGCATTGGTCATGGTTTCTTGGGTAGTAAATGTTTTGGAGGCTATTAAAAACAATGTTGTTTCAGGATCAATTTTTTGCAAAACTTCTGCTATATGAGTAGCATCAACATTGGATACAAAATGACTCTCGATTCCTTTTACTTTATAAGGTTTTAAAGCCTCGGTAACCATAACAGGCCCTAAGTCAGAGCCGCCAATTCCGATATTGACAATATGCTTAATCTCTTTGCCAGAATAGCCTTTCCATCCTCCTGAATGCACCTTTTGGCTGAAGGTCTCCATTTGCTTTCTCACCTTTTTCACTAAAGGCATTACATCCTGGCCTGATTCCATAACAGGATTGTTGGAAAAATCTCTCAAGGCAGTATGCAGTACCGCACGATCTTCCGTTTGGTTGATTTTATTACCCGTAAACATCGATTCAATGGCTTCAGGAATTTCCATCTCCACTGCTAAATCCAATAATAAACTGAGCGTTTTTTCTGTGATTTTATTTTTGGAGAAATCTATAAAAAGGGATTCAGTATTGAGGGTGAATTTTTCGAATCTCCCTTTATCGTCTTCAAATAGTTTTTTGAGATGGATACCTTTGGTGTTTTGATAATGCTCCTCCAGCTTTTTCCAACTTTTGGTCTCGATCGGTGAAATATATGCCATTGTTATTTAAAGTCTATGCTTAAAAATCGATGCAAAGTTAAAGCCTATCCTGTAAAAAGATAGTTTTAGTAAGTTTTTTGTTGAAATTTAAGATTCTGGGATTGCACATCCGATCATCGCCCTTCCATTAGTTATTATTGTAAAATTTTCCTCTGAAAAATATTTTATATAATTTAAGCCGACTTTCAACTTAAACTCCAACCTAAGATGGCAATACTTTTTATCGATATAGAAACTGTCCCACAAACCGAATATTACAACGACTTAACCGAAAAAGAGAAGATGCTTTGGCAACATAAAGCATCTTTTCTCGCAAAAAATGAAGAAACAGCAGAAGATATTTACACTAGAGCAGGAATTTATGCCGAATTCGGGAAAATTGTGGTCGCTTCATTAGGTTGGATGTTTGGAGATGAGAAAAATAGAAAGCTTCGGCTGACTACAATAGCTAATAAAAATGAAGCCAAACTCTTGGAAGAGTTAGTGGAGATTTTACAAAAGGTTGACGGTACAAATGCAGTTATCTGCGGACATAATATCAAAGAGTTTGATATTCCCTATATTTGCAGACGAATATTGGTCAATGGCTTAAAACTTCCTTCGATATTGGACGTTTCAGCTATGAAGCCATGGCAAACACCATATACGGACACTTTGGAAATGTGGAAGTTCGGTGATAGAAAACATTATACCAAATTAGATTTATTGGCCCACATATTTGATTTACCCACTAGTAAGGACGATATTGACGGAAGCCAAGTATATGAAGTATATTATAAAGAAGGTGATTTAAAAAGAATTGCCGAATATTGTGAAAAAGATGTAGTGCTCACTTGCCAATTGTACCTCAAATTGAAAGGTCAACCCATCTTGCAAGAAGAGCAAATCATTAAAGTTAAGGATGAATGATTTATTGATTTCTTCATATTCACTTAATCATATCCTTTACAAAACATTTTAATTTTAAACATGAGTAAAAAACGAAATAAAAAAGGCCCAAAAAAGGCCAAAAGAATAATTAAAAGCATACCAGAACTTAAACAAGAAGTTCTTCAAATTCTAGATTTTAATCTGCACAAGTCCTTTACAGTTAGAAATATTGCAAAAGCAATGGGTAGCAACACTGCCGAAGCGAAGCGACTAATTGATAAAGTACTGGTTGAATTATTGAATGAGGGCAAAATTGAAAAAGCTTCCAGAGCTACCTATGTCTCATCTAGAGAACCTGAATTTATCATCGGAAAAGTTGACCACGTCAATCCAAGATTAGCCTATATCATTTCCGAAGACAGGGAAACGGATATCATTGTCAAAACCGATAAGCTGAAAGGCGCTTTTCATAAAGATACCGTAAAAGTAGTTATCACCAAGAAAAATAAAGACGGCAGGGAAGAAGGAAAGGTAATTGAGATCGTTGAACGAGCTAAAACCCAATTTGTAGGACGAATCGATAAATCTGTTCGCTACGCATTTATGATTCCTGACAGCCGATATATCCATACTGATTTCTTTATCAATAATGATAAATTGGGAGGAGCTCAGCATCAAGATAAGGTAATTGCTGAAATCAAGAGTTGGGGAGATACAGACCGAAAACCAGAAGCTAAGGTTATTAAAGTCTTAGGACCAGCTGGGGAGAATGAAGCGGAAATCCATTCCATCATGGCGGAATTTGAATTGCCTATGGAATTTCCCGAAGCTGTGGTTAGAGAGTCTGAAAAGATCAGTGACCGATTACCTGAAAAGGAAATTTCTAAGCGAAGGGATATGCGTGGCACCACAACTTTCACGATCGATCCTGAGGATGCCAAAGATTTTGATGATGCTATTTCTTTCAAAAAAATAGATAACGGTCATTATGAGATCGGAATTCATATCGCAGATGTAACCTATTATGTGCAGCCAGGCACTCTTCTAGAAGAAGAAGCGTATTTTAGAGCAACTTCTGTTTATTTAGTGGACAGGACCATTCCAATGTTGCCTGAAAGATTGTCAAATGGCTTATGCTCACTCAGGCCCAATGAAGATAAATTCACTTTCTCAGCTGTTTTTGAATTAGATGATAAAGGAACAATTCATAATGAATGGTTTGGTAGAACTGTAACACATTCGGATAGAAGGTTTGCTTATGAGGAAGCTCAGGCTGTTTTGGAAACAGGAATTGGAGATCATGCCGAAGAACTTACCACGCTTAATGCAATCGCTAAGAATTTGAAAGCAACTCGCTTTAGGCATGGAGCTATTGCTTTTGAATCGGTGGAAGTGAAGTTTAAGTTGGATGAAAACGGTAAACCTCTTGGAGTTATTCCAAAGGTGAGAAAAGATGCCCACAAATTAGTGGAGGAATATATGTTGTTGGCCAATCGAAAAGTAGCCGAATTCATTGCAACCAAAAAGAAAGGTGACCAAAAACTGACTTTCGTATATCGTCAACATGATTATCCTGATCCAGAGAAATTGAGTACCTTCTCTATTTTTGCTAAAAGATTTGGTCATGAATTAGAAATTGAGGAAAAAGCTGTGGCAAAATCTTTGAATTCCTTAATGAATGAAATCCAAGGAAAGCCTGAACAGAATGTTTTGGAGAGCCTGGCAATTCGATCCATGGCGAAGGCGAAATATACTACTAAGAGCTCCTTTCACTTTGGACTGGCTTTCCAGTATTACACCCATTTCACATCTCCAATTAGAAGATATCCGGACGTAATGGTGCACAGGTTGCTACAACATTACTTAGATCAAGGAAAGTCGGTTAATGCAGAAGAATTCGAATCCAAATGTCTTCATTCCTCTGAAATGGAAAAAAGAGCTTCAGATGCAGAAAGAGCTTCCATTAAATACAAACAAGTTGAGTTTATGGCATCAGTAGAAGATAAAGCATTCGATGGCTTGGTTACAGGTGTGACAGAATGGGGGATTTTTGTAGAAATCATAGAAACCAAATGCGAAGGCATGGTTCGATTAGTCGATATGACTGATGACTACTATGAATTTGATGAAAAGAATTATAGAATCATTGGTCAAAACAATAAGCGTATGATCACCTTAGGGGATCCTGTTACAGTCAGAGTGAAAGCTACTGATATTGATAAAAGGACTATTGATTTGGAATTTTGCGAGAAAGAAGAAGTTGATGGATGATTTCTGAACTAGAATTAATTCATGTTTTTGGAAAAGAAATATTTGAAGAATTCAGATGTTTCTTTTTTTGTTTTAAATCAATTTCATTTCACTAATTTTGAATTTGTAATTACTGAATAATGAAAAAGAAAGTTTTGTTTATAGATAGAGATGGTACTATCATTCAAGAGCCACCATCTGATTTCCAAGTTGATTCTTTAGAAAAATTGGAGTTTTTGCCCTACGCCATTAGTGCCTTGCAATTTATTGCACAAAATTCAGATTATGAATTGGTCATTGTCACAAATCAGGATGGGCTAGGCACTGATTCTTACCCGGAAGATACTTTTTGGCCTGCTCATAATAAGATGTTGAAACAACTTGAGATTGAGGGGGTAACTTTTGTTGAACAGCATATTGATAGAAGTTTTGAAAAAGAGGGAAAAGATACTCGTAAGCCTGGGATAGGTATGCTGAATAAATATTTAACTGATGAATATGATTTAGCTAGCAGTTATGTGATTGGCGACAGAAAAACGGATGTTCAGCTAGCTGAAAATCTAGGAGCGAAATCGATTTTCATAGGGGAAGAATTGCCAGAAGCTACTATTTCATCGAAAGATTGGAGAGAAATAGCACGATATTTAGTTTTGCCAGCAAGGACAGCTTCTATAACTCGCAAAACGAATGAGACTGATATTAAAATTGAGTTGAATTTAGATGGAAGTGGAAAAGTATCGAATGCTACTGGTCTAAAGTTTTTTGATCATATGCTAGACCAGCTCGGGAAACATGGGGGCTTGGATTTGTCCATTCAGGTAGATGGCGACCTGGAGGTGGATGAACATCACACCATTGAAGATACGGCTTTGGCACTTGGGGAAGCATTTAAACTAGCAATTGGGAATAAGAAAGGAATCTATCGTTATGGCTTTCTTTTGCCTATGGACGATGCATTAGCACAAGTAGCTATTGATTTTGGTGGAAGACCCTGGATTAACTGGAAAGCTGAGTTTAAGAGAGAAATGGTAGGAGATATGCCTACGGAAATGTTCTTTCATTTCTTCAAATCGTTTTCTGATGCTTCACAGTGTAATTTAGATGTTAAAGTGTCTGGAGACAATGAACATCATAAAATAGAGGCAATTTTCAAAGGATGGGCTCGCGCGATAAAAATGGCAGTGAGCAGAGATGAAAGTAGATTAAGTGATCTGCCTAGCACTAAAGGGGCTTTGTGATCAAGTAGAAAATTAATGATTTGAAAGATGGTTTTGAATATTGTGCTGCTGAAAGAGCGGGTTGTAAAGTGATACTAACGGAAAATAAAGAAGACTTCTACTTTAGTGACATAGAAGTCTTAAATTTCAGTGAGTTTATTGCTCAGAAGGTTTAGTAAACCCCACTACCCAACATGACCAATGTACATGCATATTCTGTTTCGATTCCCTTGTCCTTAGCTAAATTTACCAATTCAGGGTTTTCAGTTCCGGGATTGAATATGATTCGTTTTGGATTGAGACTGAGTAAATAGTTGTAGTACTCTGGCTGATGTCTGGCTCCCAAGTAGAGGGTGACAGTATCTACATTATCAACTTTGGGGGATTTCCGAATATCTAAAATTTCTTCGCCAAAAACTTCTCCTTTCTTAATACCCACAGGAACGATTTCATGTCCTGCATTAGTCAATCTATCCGCTGCGAAATAGGCATATCTTGATGGATTGGTAGTGGCTCCTATAATGACAGTTTTCTTACTCATTTCTTATTTTGATAAATTTCAACGACTTTTTCCGCACATCTTTCTCCATCCATGGCGGCAGAAACAATTCCACCTGCATATCCAGCACCTTCTCCACATGGAAAAAGTCTTTTAGTTTCGGTATGTTCTAACGTCTCTTTGTCTCTAGGGATTCGAACGGGAGAGGACGTTCGGCTTTCAACTCCAACAACAACAGCATCATTTGTAAAATAACCTTTCATTTTTTCACCATATGCTTTAAAGGCAGTCTTCAGTCTTTCAGTTATAAAGGGAGGAAGGACTTCATCCATACGAGCTGAAAATAGACCGGGCTGGTAGGAAGTGTCTGGTAAATCACGACTAATCTTCCCCTGAGTAAAATCTACTAATCTTTGAGCGGGGGCAGTTTGGTTATTTCCTCCTATTTTACAAGCATTTTGTTCAATAGATTTTTGTAATTCTAAGCCTTTCAATGAACCAAACTTTTCAAAATCTACCATATCTTCTAATTCAATAGCGGCTACAATCCCAGAATTGGCGAATCTTGAATCCCTCCTTGATGGACTCATTCCATTAACTACTATTTCTCCACTTTCTGTTGCTGCAGGAACTATAAAACCACCTGGACACATGCAAAATGAGAATACACCTCTTTGCTTATTTTCAAAGTAAGTTTGATGTACTAGAGAGTAGGAAGAAGCAGGTAAATATGGTCCTCGCTCTTCACATTTATATTGAATTTTATCAATAATTTGTTGAGGATGCTCAACTCTAACCCCCAAGGCAAAGGGCTTGGCTTCAATGAGAATTTTATTTTCGTGCAATAAGTAAAATATATCTCTGGCGGAATGGCCAGTTGCCAAAATGAAAGCATCTGCTTTGAATTCGTGTCCACTTGCGGTGCTTACAGATTTAAGCTCATGTTTTTCCACCTTAAATCCTGTGACCTTGGTGTCAAAATGGACTTCTCCTCCATGTGCCAATATGGTTTCTCTGATGTTTTGGATGATTTTCGGAAGTTTGTTAGTTCCAATATGAGGGTGAGCATCGATCATGATATCTTCTTTAGCACCATGAGCCACTAAAATTTCCAAAATTCTATAGATATCTCCTCTTTTTTTGGAACGGGTGTAGAGCTTTCCGTCAGAATAGGTGCCAGCACCGCCTTCACCAAAGCAATAATTACTTTCGGAATTTACAATATGCTTTTTATTGATGTCAGCCAAATCTCTCCTTCGAGATCTAACGTCTTTCCCTCGTTCTAAAATAATGGGTTTCCATCCGAGTTCAATTAGTCGTAATGCTGAAAATAAACCAGCTGGTCCTGCTCCAATAATAATGGCTGATTGTCGCGCATTATGAACCTCGGGCAAGTCCTCAATTTTATAGTTTATTCTAGCTGGAAAAGGCTCATTTTGACTTATGTCAACTTTAATCCGTACTTTTACTTCCTTTGAACGAGCATCAATCGACCGCTTGGAAATTCTAAAATCTTGGGTTGATTTTAATCCTAACTTTTTTTGAATTACCGCTAAAACCTCTTCCTCGTTGAAAGCCTCTTCTGGCTTTAGAACTACTTCTTTTTCTATCATTTTATTTCTTGTATGCTGGCTACGGATTTAAGGTCTTTACATTCTTAAGTTTAAAAACATAACCAAAGGAAAGGCCAACTATTGGCTGCAACTTAAAACTTGAACTTTTTATATCTTCAAAGATCCCTACTTTTTCACCTTCGTTTATAACTTCTCCGAAGAAATAGTAATTGAAGTTGATGCCAAGGTTAATATCAAATGTAAACCCATTATCATTAAGGTTTTGTAAAATCCTACTTCCCACCAGTAGACCATAACGGATACCTTGTGAATTCATTTCAGCAGAAAGCACATCGGTACCTGAATCATCTTCGTAATATTTGAATCTATCTACATTAGTGTACGAGATGGAATGGCCGAAGTAGGGCATTCCGAATTTAGTGTCTTTATGGTAAAACCTTTGCCTAAAACTAAATCCGAACCCTTGAAAAAAGTTATCACCCGCCCGTAAATTTAGAGAGTTTGCAAAAAAAGGATTTCTAAAAGTATGATAAAGTAATTCGTATCCTATCCTTTGCTGGATATTGTACTCCAAAGCAACTTGCAAGTCACCAAAAAGCATATTAAATGGATTGGCCTGAAGAATTAATGTAGGAAAATCATTGTTTCTTGATTTGAAATAAGAGGTGCTTTTTGATTTATATCTATAATCTGGCTTATTGTACTGTGGGTTTTCATCTGATAATTCATTTGGACTTTTAGCGGTTCTTAATAGCGGTTCATAATCTTCATAAATAGGCTTATAATAGCCTGCTAATTTGCCATTGTCGTCATACAATTCCCATGTCCCAATTTTTACTCCATCTTCAATTAAGCCTTTCATTTTGATATCACCATTGAGATAATATCCAATAAATTCTCCTTTACCATTTTCAAACTCCGCTTTTCCTTCTTTTTCGCCAGATTCGTAAAAATACTCCCATTTCCCTTCGCTTTTCCCATCAACCACTGAGCCCTTTAATTTTAGTTTTCCGCTTTCATAAAATTCTTTGTATTCACCACTGCCCGCATCGTAAATCCCTTCTCCTTTTAATCTACCATCCTCAAAGTAAAGTTTCCAGTATCCTTCTTTTTTACCCTCTCTCTCAGCTCCTTCAGCGCTTACTTGGCCATTAGAATGGTAATACACCCATTTTCCATGACTCAAATTATCAACATAACTCCCTTCTCCTGATAGTTTTCCATCCTCATAGAAATATACCCATCTTCCTTCCTTAGCACCTTCCTTATAGTTTCCCTTAGACTTTAAATTACCGGTTTTGTAATAATTTTTCCACAGGCTATCACTTTGTTCATCTTTAATGAATCCCTCTGATTTTAGGTTCCCACTTGGATAAAACTCTTTGTAAATTCCATTTCCGTTTTTATAAATTGCCTTAGCCTTTAAATTGCCATTTTCAGAGTAATTTGTCCAAAGTCCATTTTTTTGGTCGTCCTTGTACTCTCCTTCACTTTTAATGATCCCTGTCTCATAATAATATTTCCAGAGGCTCTGGCGCTGTCCATCATAAATTCTTCCCTCCATTCTCAGTTCCCCGTTTTCAAAGTAATAAGACCACAGCCCATGATTGGAATTATTTTTAAGCTGGCCTTGCATTTTCAGCTTTCCATTTTCATAGTAATATTTCCATTGGCCGTAGGTCTCGTCATTAATATACTGACCCTTACTTTTTAATTCTCCAGAGATATAATAGGATTCATAGGTTCCATATAGAATGCTGGGATCCAAATCTTTAACAAAATAGCGTTCTTTTAAATGCTCTCTTTCGTCATCGTAATAGACTTTAACCTCCTTGCTTTGCGCTGAAAGTAGGTATGGAACTAATGTCAATATGATGCTGAAAACTATCTTCATACTTTTTTTACTCTCCAAAAATCTCTTTAATGACCCATCCCTTTCCCCATTCTTCTATCTCTTTCTTTGACCATAGTTCAGGGAAAAAGATACGTTTTTGGAACCTAGGGGGTAAATATTGCTGCCAATTTGTACCACCTGTTGCAGGCACATCCTTATTCTCTTGTTGTAAATACCTGACCGCAGATTTGTAGTGAACCAGAGGCCAAAAAACATTTACATTCAAATCAAAGTTTCGCAAAGCTTCCTTTAGTTTTTCATTGTTTTTAGAGTCTTGGTCAAGTGACAAATATTTTAAATAAATATTTTTATCCTGAAAACGTTTAATCCATTCAAGAAATTCCTCTTTGTATTTTTTTTCAAATTGCTCTAGGGTCAGTGTTTTTTGGCCTGTTTCCACTTCTGTTGCCCCTTCTTTCCAATAAATATGCTCATATTTTTCTTCAAGAGATGCATTTTCGCAGGCCTCTTTTTTCTCTTTTCTAACCAAATGAATTAGCGGAGTGGATGCAAATTCAATTAACCTATATTGCGCGGATTGAAATCCACTTGCTGGTAAAAGAGCCATTCGAAATCTTTGGAACTGTTCTTTTTCCATTCCTTGGACCATAATATCGAATGAATGAGTTAAAGTCTCAAAGTATTTATTCATTCTGTTTATTCTTCTAAGGAAAAAGCCAACGTCTAATTTCTCATTCCAACCTAAATCTTCTCCGTTTTCGCCAATAATCTGACCATTATTAGCAATTTGTTCCATTTCATTGAGGCACATTTTGAAATAGAGCTCCGTAATTTGATGATACATGATGAAAATTTCTTCATCGGGGAAGTCCGTCTTTGGTCTTTGAAGAGTTAATAGTGTATCAACACTTATGTAGTCCCAATAAGTAGTGTAGTTTGATAAAAGTAATCCGTCAAGATAAGCTGATAAGTCCTGTCCCATTGACTGATACTTAAGATTCAGTTTTTCTAAACTTTTATTGATCTGTTCTGTGTTCATAGGTTAAAAAATAAGTATTAGTGCAAATTTCCCCTTTTTTGAAGGTTTCTTGAAAATACTTTTAAATTTGCACTATTCAATTGAGCTAACAAAGTTACAAAAATAAAAACGACTAAATATTTATGACTAATCAATCAACCGACCAATTTGAGTCACCGGATTTTTACGATTTAGATGGGTTGCTAACAGAAGAACACAAATTAATCAGACAATCAGTCAGAGATTTTGTGAAAAAAGAAATCAGTCCCAATATTGAGGAATGGGCACAAAATGCACATTTTCCATATGAAATAGTAAAAAAGTTTGGTGATGTAGGAGCCTTTGGTCCAACTATTCCACAAGAGTATGGCGGTGGAGGTTTAGATTATGTTTCTTATGGACTCATCATGCAAGAGATTGAAAGGGGAGATTCAGGGATGCGATCAACAGCCTCGGTTCAGGGTTCATTGGTGATGTATCCGATTTATGCTTTTGGAAATGAAGCCCAAAGAAAGAAGTATTTACCGAAATTAGCATCAGGTGAATGGCTGGGAAGTTTTGGATTAACAGAGCCTGATCATGGTTCTAATCCAGGAGGCATGACAACTAATTTTAAGGATAAAGGAGACCATTATCTTCTTAATGGTGCAAAAATGTGGATTTCCAATTCCCCTAAGTGTGATGTTGCTGTTGTATGGGCTAAAGATGAATCAGGAAGAATCCACGGATTGATTGTAGAAAGAGGCATGGAAGGGTTTACCACTCCGGAAACTCACGGCAAATGGTCTTTACGGGCGAGCACTACCGGTGAATTAGTTTTTGATAATGTGAAAGTACCAAAGGAAAATTTATTAGAAGGAAAATCAGGATTAGGTGCTCCCATGAAATGCTTAGATTCTGCCAGATTCGGAATAGCCTGGGGTGCTATTGGAGCTGCAATGGATTGCTATGATTCAGCAAGAAGGTATTCCTTAGAACGTATCCAGTTCGGTAAGCCAATTGCTTCTTTCCAGTTGACTCAGAAGAAGTTATCAGAGATGTTGACGGAAATCACCAAGTCGCAATTGTTAAATTATAGACTGGCACAATTAATGGATGAGGGCAAAGCCTCAACGCCTCAAATTTCACTTGCAAAGCGTAATGCGGTGGAAATAGCATTAAATATTGCTAGAGAAGCAAGACAAATTCACGGGGGAATGGGAATTACTGGAGATTATCCAATGATGCGACATATGGCAAACCTCGAGTCTGTAATAACGTATGAAGGAACACACGATATTCATTTGTTGATCTTAGGGAAAGAAATTACTGGAATTGCAGCATTTGAATAATTTTTTAACATAAATCAAATGGATTAATGGAAAAATTTGAAGAATTTAAGAACTCATCTACAAAGAAAATAAAAGAATTAAAAACGGAATTTGAGGTATTAAAAGCAGAAGCGCGAAATGCTCAGTCTGAGCGCAAGGATGAGATTGCGGAGAATCTGACAAGGTTGGAAAAACTGCAAAATGAGCTAGAAGAGAAATACTCTAGAGTCGAAAATTTTGGAGATATAGCAGCTCAGGAATTGAGTGACGCTTTTTTTTCGTCCACAGAAGCTTTTAAGGACATAATTAACCAAACCAAGGATAAATTAAAATAGAACTAAGAGCCAGGGTTTTCCTGGCCTTTTTTATGAAATTTTATTGTGCATTTCCACTGGAAGTTATTTTGTTTATCTTCATAGCTGAAAACAATAATTATGAAGATATTAATATCAACCTTACTATTCCTTTCCTGCCAACTTGCATCTGCGCAAGATTATGGTAGCTCAAAAGCAGACAGTTTACTAAATGCCATTGAAGAGCACGATGAAGGAATGGGTTCCGTTGCTGTTCTGAAAGATGGCCAACTATTGTATCAAAAAGCCTACGGTTTTGCTGAAATCAAATCTAAGCAGAAGAATAATCCTATCACTTTATTCCGAATAGGTTCTATATCCAAAACTTACACTGCAACGCTTGTAATGAAGGCAGTAGAGGAGGGGCTGTTAAAACTAGATGATAAACTATCCAAGTTTTATCCTGAATTTGAAAATTCTGATCAAATATCAATAAGCCATATGCTACAGCACAGAAGCGGCTTATATAATTTTACAAATTCACCTTTCTATGTCCAGTATATGACACAGGCAAAGACAAAGTCTGAAATGTTGGAGATTTTATTATCTACAAAAAATAACTTTAGACCTGATGAAGGACATGAATACTCCAATACAGCCTATGTTTTATTGTCTTATATTTTGGAGGATGTTTACGGGTTGAAATACGGAGATATCCTAAAGGAAAAGATTTTGGTTCCCCTAAAACTTGAAAATACATATTTTGCGAAAGCAATAGATCAATCGGCAAATGCATCTGTCTCATATTTCAGGACAGCCCAATGGGAGGTTTCTCCCGAAACTAATATGATGATTACAATGGGGGCAGGAGGAATTTCAGCAACAGCAAAAGAGGTTGCGATATTTTACGAAGCTTTGTTTAATGGTGAAATATTAGAAGAGTCATCCTTGAGTAAAATGAAAGAGATTAAAGATGGTTTTGGTTACGGATTATTCCAAATGCCCTACTATGATCAAAAAATATTGGGCCATACAGGAGGTATCGATGGATTTCAGTCGGTGGCTGTCCACCTAGAGTCCGAAAATTTAACTGTCGTGATTTTATGCAATGCAGTTAGTTATAAAAGGAATGATATATTACTTGGGCTTTTAGCAGCCTATTTCGGGAAAGAATTTGAAATACCTGATTTCAAAGCAGGTGTTGCACTGCAGCGAGAAGAACTTATTGATTTTGAAGGTGTTTACAGCTCAGAAACCTTCCCGTTAAAAATAACAATTTCAATTGCAGATAATAGTCAATTGATGGCTCAAGCAACAGGGCAATCAGCTTTTCCATTGACAGCTATTAATCCCTATAGTTTTAAGTTTGATCCTGCTGGAATCAAAATAGTTTTTGATTCTGAAAATAGCTTGCTTACTTTGGAACAAAATGGAATGAAGTTTAAATTAAAGAAAGAAGTAGAAAGCACTGATGATTGAATATTTTGATTCTATTGGAATAGAAACGCCTTTTTTACGCTTATTTGTTTGTACGTGTGTCTCAATTATTATTGGGATTATCATCCGATATTTATTCTTCAAAACTTTACTTGTCCTTAATAAAAAGGATGACAGAGAACTGATAGGAATTCTGGAAAACCGTTTTAAAGGAAGTATTTTTCTGTTCATTCCAATGCTGATTATGCATAGTCTAATTCCGAGTTTAGAATTAGGGGTAAACATTAACGACTGGTTGCTATTGATAACAGAATCACTGATTATCGCTTCTTTCACTATAGTGGCTATCCGACTAATTTATTTTTTTCAAGATGTTCTCAATCAAAGGTTTAATATTTCTCATGCTGATAACCTGAAACAGCGGCAAGTAATTACGCAAGTTATCTTTGTTCGAAAAATTGTCATTTTCTTAATTACCATGATTGGATTGAGTTTATTCTTATTACAATTTGAAGGAGTAAGAAAATATGGAGCAACTTTTTTGACATCTGCCGGTGTAGCTGGTATAATTATAGGTTTGGCTGCGCAAAAAACTATTGGGAATTTATTGGCAGGAATACAAATTGCTTTTACTCAGCCAATTAAAATTGGAGACGCTGTATTTGTCGAAAAGGAATGGGGATGGATAGAAGAAATAAACTTGACCTATGTTGTAGTAAAGATTTGGGATCAAAGACGGTTGGTGCTTCCAATTACTTATTTCACCGAACAAACCTTTCAAAACTGGACTAGAAATTCTGCAGATATCATAGGTAGTGTCTTTTTATTTACCGATTACACAATTCCAATTGATGAATTAAGGAATGAATTTGAGTCAATTTTGGCAAATACTGATTTATGGAATAAAAATGTTCAAGTCCTTCAGGTTACAGACTGCACTGAAAAAACAATGCAGATCCGAATGTTAATGTCAGCAAAGGACTCCCCAACAGCTTGGGACTTAAAATGTTTCGTTAGAGAAAAGATGTTAGTATTTATACAGGAAAATTATCCTACGGCATTACCAAAAACCAGATTGGAGATGACTCAATGAAGCTATTTCAATGTTTGATGTAACCAGTATAAAGTTTTTTGATTTTCACTACTGTTGATTGCATTTCTTATATTATACTTTTCGCGACCAGTCAAACGCCAGTTTAAGGATGCCCTTTCTTGTATATGGGTCATCTTTTTAATGCTATCGTCAGAAATAGTTTGTCCTGCATCATAAGTTAGCATGGCATGACTTAAGTTACCGTCAAACCATTCTGAGGCATATTCTATTAGTAAATCATTACGTGTATCTTGCACATTGGACCAGTTATTATATATGTTACTGATAGGAGTAAAGAGTTTTTCTAAAATCGATAAGTTCTGTTTTTTATCAATTATTGCTGCTTTTTTAGAATCTCTGATGGTTAAAATAATGACACCAGAAGTGTTTTCTGCAATCCAATCTTTAAAGTTGTACAAAAATAAAACGGCATCACTTACCCCAAAATTATCTGCTAAACCTGCATCCATAATTTCAAGACTAGGATTGCTAGGAAGGTTTACGTTGGGAGTTATATATGGAAACGAAGCACTCATTCTCAGCGCAGTCAAAAAGCTAAGATTTTCCGAACCCTGATCTTTGAACATCCTTAAAAAATCAATACTTCTATTATCCATCAATGTATTCAATGAATCATCAGTAATGGATTTGCTAGACATATAGCTAGTACTATTTGGGGTAATGTATAATTTCCTACCGTCATTAACGCTGGTTGGCGCTAACAGTAACATAGGGATTTCAGCTTTCAATTCAGGTTCTTTATAATCAATGATTCTCTTATTTAAAATCCCCCCTAAGTTTCTATTTAGCTTCTGCTCAAACGCATATCCTCTATCTTTCGGGTAGCTATATCCGCCATAGTCAAAAGACTGATATCGAAAGAAAATGTCATTGGTCAGTAAACTAAATATTATAGGGTTGAGAGCTTCTTTTCCAATGTTTGATAGATATTGAGAGTCGTAAATGTTAATGTCATTATTTTTTTTCTCTAAATATTTAAGCTCTCGGAAGTAGGCGGCTCCTATTAACCCTCCTGATGCACCTGAAATACTAACGGTATGTTTAAAGAGGTTTCCGTTAGTGATACTGTCTGCCTTTTGCAGTGCATTCATTGTCCAATATGCTGCCCGCTGTCCGCCACCACTGGCAGTTAGCAAAATCATTTTAGGTTTTTGTTCAAATCGCTGTCTCCAATTATTTAGAATTTTTAAAGTAGTGTTTTTATCCTCGTTTATTACGGTATCATTACTCAATTTGTCAATAGCATTTTGACTATAAAGAGTTGCTTCGGTTTCATAATCAAGTCCGTGGGCATAATGCGTTTTACTTATGAAGTCAACTGTAGATAGATAATTGATAAGAAAGAAGATGGTAATTGCCCCCGTAATTGCCCAGGATCGAAACCAAAAGGTGATAGCTCCAACTGCCATTAATATGATGCTAATAAAAAGAACTGCACTTGCAGCTGCAGGAATTTGAAAGTATGGGTAATCCCTAAAGGCCCCTAAAATTAGGATAATAACAAAAATAAAAAGCTCTGCTATTACCGTATTAAGATGATTTTGATCAAAGATACTGTTAATGACCCCAAATATTTTTTTATCATCTTGTTGATTAACTTTTACCCATTTGAATTTCAAATCGAAAAAACCTACTACTTCAGTTTGCTGTTTTTTAAGATCTTTGTGATATTTAACTGCTGCAATCCTTCCAATCGTAAGTTTCTTTATTCTTTTCTCTACACGTTCGGCTAATACTTCCCTAAAATCTTTATTGGTGAACCAAAAGTAAAGCTGTAAAATAAAAATAGATATAAAAATACCCAAGGGAACAGCAGAGGCAAGAATAGATGCTTGCCAAAAGCCCATGAATTCATAGAGCATTTGATAATTGATTACCTGAATAACATAGTTGATTATAAAAGCGATTGGAATAAGTGAATTATTTAATGAGAATTTAGAAAAAGGTTTGGTTATGGTGCCGATAAAATGAAATTTATAACCGTCTAAAATGTAGGAGGCAATATTAAAGGCCACTATTAATCCACCTAGGGTTAAACCGACAATCAGATAGCTTTGAAAACTAACTTCATTTAAATATTCAGGAGAAAGAAAAAGATACGGGATGCCTAACCCTTTTGCAAAGCCGCCATTAATAATTGAAAATAGCAGCACCCAACAAAGTAACAATAATTGATTCTTCTTAAAATGATTTAGAATCAATTGAAATGGAAATGAATAGACTATTGAATGGATACGTTTTTTCATAAATATATCATTTCCTTATAACAAGGCACTTCTATAAATCTTCAAATAGGAAGTTGTTGATGGCATATTTTACTAAACCTGCCAAAGTTTTTGAGCCCGTTTTCTCCATTAAATTCCTCTTATGCGCTTCCACAGTCCTTATGCTAATAAATAATTTATCTGCAATTTCTTGATTGCTTAATTCATCAATAATTAGTCTCAATACTTCTTTTTCTCTTTTGGAGATGGCAACTACATCAGCGTCTTGTTTCTTCTTGCTCATGAAGTCCATAATGGCTTTGGTAGCTTCCTGAGCATAATAAGTATCCCCTTGAAATACAGTCTTCACCGCATCTACAATCTCTTTCTCCCTTGCGTTTTTTAATAGGTATCCTGAGGCCCCAGCTTGTAACATTTGCTTTACATACTGGCTGTCTTTTATCATTGTAAGTGCGATAATTTTCACTTCGGGAAATGCTTTATGTACTTCTGCTGCTAATTCGACACCATTCATTTCAGGCATACTGATGTCGGTCAGCATTACATCAACTGCTTCAGGATTTTTTTCTAAAAAAATCAAAGCTTGTTTTCCGTCGCTAGCTTCACCGGCAATAGTGATCTCATTTTCTTCTTTTTCCAGATAAAACCTTATCCCGTCCCGGATTAAACGGTGGTCATCAACTAACAAAACTTTTATCATTCCGAAATATAATAATAACTTTATACAACTGTAAAAATTAAACTATGGAAGATAGTAAAAATAAAAAACCAAGAGTATTTTATCTTGATGATGACGAAATCAATCTAGCCATACTGGAAGCTAATTTAGAAGATTATTATGAAATTATAGGCTTTAGTGATCCTAACAAATCCATAAAATTCCTCAAAAAAAATGAGGTTGATGTGATCTTAACGGATCAAATCATGCCATTGATGGACGGAATTGAATTCTTACAGGCCATTCAAAACATTCAGCCAAATGTTGGTAGGATATTATTAACAGGTGTAGTGAATCACGAGGTGATGCTGCAAGCTATTAATAAAGTAAATATTTATAGGTTTCACGAAAAGTCGGACAATTTTGACGGCTTAAAATTTGATATTGATAATGCATTCCAGATGGTAGTTGCATTAAGACAGAAAGACTATTATTACAAACAGTTGATTGAGACATCTGAAAAGCTGAAAATAATCTCAGATAATGTTCCTGCCCAGATTATACATACCGATTTGGATGGAAATATTTTGGAAATAAATCAAGAAACTACTGCCCTGACGAAGGCTAGCATTGGAAAAAATATTTCTGACTATTTACCTGATGATGAATTAAAAAAGCTTTTTCAAACAATGGCTAGAGTGGTTAGAACCAAAAAAAGTCATAATATTATTACGCGAGCCTTTAATTTTTATGAAAATTTCCAATGGTTTTCGACAGTTATTGGTCCTTTACATTCCAAGAATGAGCTAAGTGGATTTCTTATGGTAAGTCAGGATATAACAGATCGGATTAATCATGAAGAAAAAATCATGTCTGCCGTAATTGAGGCTGAGGATCGACAAAAAAGTAAAATAGCTAGAGATATTCATGACGGACTTCAACAGACCCTGACTATAGCACTTTTGAATTTTGAATCTTTGGATGAACAATCAATTCAGATTTCAGAAAATGAACTTGAAAAATTCAAACAGGGTGTTAAATTCTTAAGAAAAGGATTGCAGGAGACGAGAAGTATTGCGTACGAGTTGATTCCTAAGTCCGTAGAGGATTTCGGATTTGTTGATACTATAAAAGAGCTTATTGGAGAATTTAATAACACTTTAGATGATACTGAATTCAATTTCTACACCAATCTTGATAAAAGAATTGAAGATTTGAACATTGAATATAATCTTTTCAGAATAACTCAAGAATCATTGAATAATATAATTAAATATGCTAATGCAACTGAAGTTTTTGTACAATTAACACGATATGACAATATTTTACAATTGACCATCGAAGATAATGGGAAAGGATTTGACGTAGAGAAAAAGCTCAATTCAGACTTCAGTTTTGGGTTGTTTAATATGAATAAAAGAGCGGAAAGTTTGTCTGGAAAAATGACCATTGAATCAAAAGACGGCACCTTAGTTTTTGTAGAAATACCTCTAAGAAAGAAAATAAATAACAATTCTAAGGAGATTGAAAATTAGCTTGATGTAACAATATTTATTCTAAAGGGTTAATATTAAAGTACTTTTTAATGTAAATAATCAAATTATGGATACGAAAGATGCTTTAAAGCAAAAACTTGTTTCACAATACGAGGAATGGAAAGCCGATTTTAATAAGTTGAAGGCAGAAACCAAAGGAGCTTATGCTGAAGGCCAGTTAGAAGGCAGTAAGGAAGCAAAAGAATTGGAATCTAATATGGATAAAATAGAAGCTTTTATTGATAAGCTGGAAAATGCCAATGAAGAAGACGTTCAAGAATTAAAATCTAAAGCAGATGGTCAATTAGACGGACTAAAAAGTGCCTGGCAGAACTTAAAGGATAAATTTAATACGACTAGATAAATTTTTAAATTTTAAAAAATATAAGCTATCGATCTATTTAGATAGCTTATATTTTGCATAATCCCTTACTATTTTACCTCAGTTACTTTCAACATATTAGTTCTATTCTTTTCTTTGATTGGCATACTCGCCATTAAAATGATGATATCACCGCTTTGAACATGATTATCTCTTTTCAAAGTTTTCTCAATGTCAGCAAAGGTCTTATCGGTACTTTCATAATTTTCATAAATGTAGCCCCTTACACCCCATACCAGATTAATGGTTTCTAGCAAATCATGATTTCCAGTGAAAATGAAGATTCCCGCTTTTGGACGGTGACTTGCTAATCTGTAAGCAGTATATCCAGATTTGGTCATTCCAACAATAGCTTTTGCATTGGTTTCCTCAGCTAGCTTACAAGCTGTTTGCACTAAATTATCGCTGTTAAAAGTCGCGGAATTTCGCGATACATGGCCGTATTTGTGGTAGATAGAATCATGTTTTTCAATGCTTGCAATAGTATTAGACATGCTCAAGACAGACTCAACAGGATATTGTCCCGCTGCTGATTCGGCAGATAGCATAACTGCATCCCCACCATCTAAAATTGCATTGGCCACATCATTTGTTTCTGCCCTAGTAGGCCTAGGGTTTTCGATCATACTTTCCATCATCTGTGTAGCTACAATCACAGGTTTACATGCATCATTACATTTTTTGATGATCATTTTTTGAGCTAAAGGAACATCTTCCATCGGGATTTCTACTCCTAAATCTCCACGAGCCACCATAACTGCATCTGTGGCTTCAATAATATTGTCAATATCTTTCAATGCCTCCGGTTTTTCTATTTTCGCTACTACTTTGCAATCTTTTCCGTTGTATTTAATTCTGTTTTTTAAATCAAGAACATCTGCAGCAGAACGTACGAATGATAAAGCAATCCAGTCTACTTCATTTTTAAGGCCAAATTTTAGATCTTCTAAATCTTTGTCTGTTAAACTAGGGGCTGAAACTTTTGTAAAAGGGAGATTGATACCTTTTTTTGATTTCAATTCATTTCCATAAATAATTTTAGTTTTTACTTCCGTTTTATCAGATGACAGAACTTCCAACTGAATGTTACCGTCATCAATTAGAATAAGATCGCCTTTTTTGACATCAGAGGGGAGGCCTTGATAAGTAGTAGATGCTTTCTTAGCATCTCCTTCCATTTCTTGAGTTGTTATGATAAATTCGTCTCCAGCCTTAATGTTGACACAGCCACCTTTAATCTCCCCAAGTCTAATTTTTGGGCCTTGTAAATCTTGAAGTATGCTGACGTTAGTGCCCCATTCTCTATTGATTTCTTCAATATATTGCAAAGTTTGCTGATGGACTTTATGGTCGCCATGTGAGAAGTTGAGTCTAAAAACATCCGCACCTGCTTTTACTAACTTTTGTAACATTTCTTTAGTGTTGGAAGCTGGGCCAACTGTTGCTACTATTTTTGATTTGTTAAATTTGATGCTTTCTTTTTTCATTGTAAATAGATTTATGTCATTAGGTTCACAACCGATTTCAGCCGGTTGGCATCCAATATTTGAATCAAAATTACATTTTTTATTTTACTTAGTGTACTTTTTACATTAAGTATTTCCAATTCTTCAGTATCATCTTGTATAATGAGGAAATAATCAATATTTTTCATTTCTGGAATTAGGAAAGCTTGCTGAGCCTCACTTTCATTTAATTTATTTTTCAGTAATTTTATGGAAATGTTCTCTGTTTGATGTCGAAAACAAGAAGTGTTGAGGTGAAGCCCTTTTTTAAGTTCAATAAAATGGTCCTTTGTTCTTTTTAGAGTAAAATGAGTATGTTGATTTATATGCCAGGCCATTTGAAAATCGGTCAATGCAGAGGAGATGGCCAGAAGTTGAAAATCAACCTTGAAGGTATCTTGTAACAATTTATTGTTCATGTGATCAAGTTATGAATATTTCAATTTAATCTAAAACTTGATTAATAAAGTTGCAACAAAAAGCAAAATACTTGGACGAAAGGAAAAAAATTGTTTGACATTAATGGGGGAAATACATTTCTTTGCGGAGTATTTAAAACTAAAATTCTAAAATAATGTCTGAAATAGCACAGAAAGTAAAGGCAATTATCATTGACAAACTAGGAGTAGAAGAGTCAGAAGTGACTGCAGAAGCAAGTTTCACCAATGATTTGGGAGCAGATTCACTGGATACAGTGGAGTTGATCATGGAGTTTGAAAAGGAATTTAATATTTCTATTCCTGATGATCAAGCCGAAAACATTGGTACTGTTGGACAGGCCATTTCTTACTTAGAAGAAAACGTAAAATAATTTAATAGCTCAAAATTCTTTTATGAATTTAAAAAGGGTAGTTGTAACGGGACTGGGTGCATTAACACCTATTGGTAATTCTGTCGAAGAATACTGGGAGAATCTTGCTTTGGGAAAAAGTGGAGCCGGTCCCATTACTAAATTTGATGCGTCCAAATTTAAAACGCAATTTGCCTGCGAGGTAAAAAATTTCCAAGCTGAGGATTATCTAGACCGAAAAGAGGCTAGAAAGATGGATCCATTCACTCAGTACGGAATGATTACGGCAGAGCAAGCAATTCAAGATTCTAAACTCGACTTATCAAAAATAGATTTAGACAGGGCAGGAGTGATTTGGGGCTCAGGAATCGGGGGGTTAAAAACGTTTCAAGATGAAGTAGATAACTTTGTATCAAACGATAGAAATCCGCGCTTCAATCCATTTTTTATTCCCAAAATGATTTCTGATATCTGTGCAGGACTTATCTCCATAAAATATGGATTTAGAGGTCCAAATTTTGTGACAGTATCTGCATGTGCATCGGCAACGAATGCCTTAATTGATGCCTACAATTATATCCGTCTTGGAAAAGCTGATATATTCATATCTGGTGGCTCTGAGGCTTCTGTAACCGAAGCAGGGATCGGTGGCTTTAATGCCATGAAAGCATTGTCAGAAAGAAATGATGATCCGAGTACGGCATCTCGTCCATTTGACAAAGACAGAGACGGATTTGTTTTAGGCGAAGGTAGTGCGGCTTTGATTCTTGAAGAATATGAGCATGCTGTGGCCAGAGGAGCTAAAATTTATGCAGAAGTTATTGGAGGTGGAATGTCTGCTGATGCCCACCATATGACTGCACCACACCCAGAAGGATTAGGAGCTACAAACGTAATGAAATATGCCTTGGATGATGCTCAAATTGATGCTTCTGAGGTGGACTATATAAATGTGCATGGAACCTCTACTCCATTAGGAGATTTAAGTGAGTCCAGTGCTATAAAAAATGTGTTTGGGGATCATGCTTATAATTTAAATATTAGCTCGACCAAGTCCATGACTGGGCATTTATTAGGTGCTGCTGGGGCAGTTGAAGCATTAGCTTGTATCTTTGCTTTAGAGAAGCAAATGGTTCCACCTACTATAAACCATTTTACAGATGATGAGGAATTCGATCCAAAATTGAATTTCACATTTAATAAAGCGCAAGAACGAAAAGTAAAAACAGTATTAAGCAATACCTTTGGTTTTGGTGGGCATAATACTTCTATCTTACTTAAGAAGTTAGATTAATTTCCGACCTTGATTAGGCGATTTTTAACTTCATTCAAAAAATTATCAAAAAAAGACAAAAGGCTTGTCGCTACAGTTAAATCAATTGTTGGCTACAAGCCTTTTCGTTTAGAGTTATTTCAGTTGGTGACACAGCATTCCAGTGTAGCTAAAACTCTTCCCAATGGCTTTAGGGCTTCAAACGAAAGACTTGAATATCTAGGGGATGCAATATTAGGAGCTGTAGTGGCGGACTATCTTTTCAAAAAATATCCCTTTAAGGATGAAGGCTTTCTTACCGAGATACGTTCTAGATTAGTAAACCGAGAATCATTGAGCTTATTGGCTAAAAAAATTGGTATCAGCCAAATGTTGGAATCTGATTTTTCCAAAAACCGATACCATTTTAAGTCAATCTATGGCGATATGATGGAGGCCTTTATTGGTGCAGTATATATCGATAGAGGATACCAGTTCTGCAAGACGTTTATAATCAATAAATTACTGATCCCGCATTTTGATTTAGATGAAATAATTGAAAATAATACCAATTATAAAAGTATTCTAATTGAATGGTCACAAAAGGAAAATAAATCTATAAGATTCGATATTGAAGATTATAAACAAGAAGGGATGAAAAAGGAATTTAGAGCTGTTATTATAATCAATGGTGATAAGTTTGCTAAAGGGGCTGGACTCAATAAGAAGAAAGCGGAGCAGAATGCTGCTTTTAAAGCTTGTCAGAAATTAAAACTGTCTTAGGAACAGATAGTTTAATTTGTTGTTATAAAACCATAATTATGAAAATTGCAGGCGCAACTCTTAATCAAATCCCATTAGATTGGAAAGGTAATACTCAAAACATCTTAGAGGCATTGATGGATGCTGAAAAACAGGGGGTAAAGTTATTGTGCTTTCCTGAATTAAGTATTTGTGGCTATGGTTGCGAGGATGTTTTTCTGAGTGATTGGATGTGGGAGAAAGCTTTAAGAACCTTAACTGAAAAAATCCTGCCACTTGCTCCGGCTTTGGCTTTTACTGCGGGATTACCAATAAAACATGAGGGTAAATTATATAATTGCATTGCTTTTTGCAAAGATGGAACTATACAATCCATCATTCCAAAACAAAATTTAGCGAAGGATGGTGTTCATTATGAACCCAGGTGGTTTACCGAATGGGAGGTCAACAGGAAGGATACTTTAAACTTAAATGGAGAAGAAATCCCAATCGGTGATTATACGATTGATTTTGAACATTATACTATTGGATTTGAGATTTGTGAAGATGCTTGGAGAGTTGATAGACCTGCCAATAGGCTAAGAAAAAGAGGAGTTAATTTAATTTTAAATCCCTCTGCAAGTCATTTTGCTATTGATAAATCTTTAAGTAGACAGGAATTGGTTGTGAGCAGTTCTAAAGATTATAATTGTACTTATATCTATGCAAACTTATTAGGAAATGAAGCCGGCAGGATGATCTATGATGGTGAACTAATGATTGCTAAGGATGGAGAGCTAAAGTTCAGAAATGAATTACTGTCTTTTAAAAATTATCAGCTAGGAATTTGGGATACAGAAAAAGAGCACTCAAAGATTGCTGCAAACTTTGAATCAAATCCAAATCAAGAATTCACAAAGGCGGTGAGTTTGGCATTATTCGATTATTTAAGAAAAAGTCATAGTAATGGTTTTGTCTTATCTTTGAGTGGGGGAGCTGACTCATCCACTTCAGCAGTTTTGGTTGCAGAAATGATCCGTTCAGGGATAGAGGAATTGGGATTAGAACTATTTCTACAGAAGATTCATAAGGCAGTGTGGTTTTCGGAATTGGAAAACAAACAGAATGCTAGAAAGGAAATCGCTAATCGGATATTCGCCACTGCCTATCAAAGCACAGAAAATTCAGGTAGCGCTACATTGGAGTCTGCTCAAAAACTTGCAGAAGAAATTGGTGCAGTTTTCTATCATTGGGGAATCGATGAAGAAGTAAAAAGTTATACCGAGAAAATATCCGAGAAAATTGGAAGAAAATTGAACTGGAGCGAAGATGATATTGCACTTCAAAATATTCAAGCCAGAGCTAGATCACCCATTATATGGATTTTAGCAAATATTAACAATGCGCTTTTACTAACTACTTCAAACAGGAGTGAAGGAAGTGTTGGTTATACCACGATGGATGGAGATACTAGTGGAAGTATAGCGCCTATCGCGGCTATTGATAAGCCTTTTATTATTCAATGGCTAAAGTGGGCTGAGAAGACTTTATCTTATAAAAGTTTAAGCTATGTTAACAGCTTACAGCCTACTGCTGAACTAAGACCTGAGGATCAATCTCAATCCGATGAAACAGATTTAATGCCATATCCATTATTGCAAAGGATAGAAGAATTGGCGATACGGGAGAGGTTGTCACCATTAGGTGTCTATAAAGAAATCAAATCGTCTTGGAGCGGAGACCTGAGTAGTCTAAAATCTTCCGTTCAAAAGTTTTTTAAGTTATGGACAAAAAATCAATGGAAGAGAGAAAGAATTGCTGTTTCCTTTCATTTGGACGACTATAATGTAGATCCTAAAACTTGGTGTAGATTTCCTATTTTGTCATCTTCATTCAAAGAGGAACTTGAAGATCTGGAAAAAGCAGAATAAATCATTGAGATTTCTCATTTTACCCTAATTTTGTGTTAAACGAAAATAGAATATGCTTAGCTACATAGTATGGTCACCGAAGCCTTACATTCTTGATTTGGGATTTACTGAATTAAGATGGTATGGTTTACTTTTTGCCCTGGGATTCATTATATCTCAACAAATAATGTTTTACATCTTTAAAAAAGAAGGGAAAAAAGAGAGGCAAGTTGAAGTTTTAACCCTTTATATGGTTGTGGCTACTATAATTGGAGCTAGATTAGGACATGTCCTTTTCTATGAACCAGTGAGATATTTAAGTAATCCCCTAGACATTTTGAAGATATGGGAAGGTGGTTTAGCAAGTCATGGTGGTGCCGCAGGCATTTTAATAGCACTCTATTTATTCTCAAGAAAATATCAAGACATAAGCTATTTATGGATTCTGGATAGAATCGTGATAGTAGTAGCAATTACGGGTGCCTTAATTAGAACAGGCAACTTCATGAATTCTGAAATCATAGGTAGTCCTACTGACAAATCGTTTGGAGTTGTTTTTGGGCGAGAAGTTGAATTAAGATTAAGTTATCTTGCTTCTGCCATAGAGGATGTTGAAATTGAAAGTGTTAGTAAATCGAAATTGATTGAAGGTTCTCTTGAAAGCGAGTTTGAACATCCTGTGAAGTTGATTGTGGCCTATAATGATAAAAATAAATTGGAGGATGTGAAAAGATTTTCTGAGACCCAATTGTTAAATAAACTTCAAGAAGATAATATTCGGCAGCATGTAAAATTTTCAAAAAATACTGAATTTGACTATAATCAAAAAGGTGGTTTTATTTACGTGACAACCTACGGAGATGGAGTCCCTAGACATGCATCCCAATTGTATGAAGCCATTTCATGTTTACTGATTTTCTTGTTATTGTTTTATTTATGGAATAAAAACAGAAGTGGATTGGCAGACGGCCGACTTTTTGGTATCTTCCTGATTGCTTGTTTTGGTTTGAGATTTCTTTATGAATTTATTAAGGAAAACCAGGTAGCTTTTGAGGATGGACTAGTCCTTAACATGGGGCAGTGGTTAAGTATTCCATTGGTATTGGCTGGATTTTATTTTATTTTTCAATCTTTTAAAGCTGAGAAAGGAATTTAGGGAACAGGGTCAAAACCAGATCCACCCCATGGATGGCACTTCGAAATCCGTTTTGCTGATAATTTCGAACCTTTAAATAAACCATGTTTTAATATAGCCTGTTTAGTATATTCTGAACAGGTGGGTGTAAAACGACAGGAAGAAGGAAATAAAGGTGATATACCATACTGATAAAACAATACTGGCCACACAGCAATTTTTCGTACGATTTTTGTTAATTGATACTTTTTGTTTTGTCCCAAGTTCAAATTTTATGAATTAAAATTAGTAAGAAATTAAAATAATATCTTTAAATATCGAGTCAAATCTTAAGCTTTCCTTGAAATTTATATTCAAGCTTAGTCTGCTATGTGTCATTTTCCCAGTACTAAGTTCTCATAACGCAAAAAGTCAAGTGACGGTTGAAACTGATTTAGGAAGACTTGAAGTAGTTAACAGAACCAAAGATAGCCTCCAAAATCAAATTCTTTTTTTAGAAAAAATCGAAATTAGGGGGAATAAGAAAACAAAACGAAGGATTATTACCCGAGAAATAGATATCCAAGCTAACGTCAGCTATCCTTTTAGGGAGTTGAAAGACTTGATTAAGCTTGATGAAAATAAGATTTTCAATACTGGTTTGTTCAATAGTGTCAGAGCTGAGCTGGAATTTGTAGAAGGAAGCGAAAATAATATTAAAGTTGTATTCTTCGTAGAGGAGAGGTGGTATATATGGCCGAGCGTCATCTTTAAACTAGCGGATAGGAACTTTAGTGACTGGCTATTCAATCAGAATGCAGCCACTGATCGATTTGAATATGGTTTTAAGTTTGATCAGTTCAATGTTCGGGGGTTAAATGAGCGTTTGTCAGCAATGGCACAGTTCGGTTTTAAAAGGCGTTTTTATTTTGGTTATAACATTCCCTACTTAAATAAAGATCAAACTTTTGGTATGGGTTTAAGCTTTTCATTCAGTGAATTAGATCAAATTGATTATACAAATATTGCTAATAAACGCCTGTTTATTGATGCGGACAGTATATTCGGAGACGATGGTGAAAGGCAAATCATCTCAAATACACTTACTAGCAATTTGGTTTTCAACTACAGAGAATCGTACTACAATACGCACACCATGCGGTTAACCTACTCGCGAACTACGATCCTCGAGGAAGTTCTTCAATTCAATGAGGACTATTTGGGGAGAAATGGTGAGGTAGAGCAAAACTATATTGGTTTATCCTATATTTTTAGGAGAGATTTTAGGGATCGTAATAATTACCCCCTTAAAGGCTTTTTGATTGACGGGAGATTTACCAAAATGGGCTTAGGAATTTTTAATGATATCAACCAAGGCAATATACAAGCACACTTGGCTTATTTTAAGCCCCTAAAATATAACTTTAATATAGCTTCTTCATTCACTGGCTATACTAGTTTCCCGCGCTTTCAACCTTATAATTCTATGCAGGGATTGGGTTTTGCTAATAATCTCTTGAAAGGCTATGAGCTATATGTTATTCAAGGTCAGCATTACGCAATGAATAAAACTGAGTTTAAGAAAAGGCTATTTTCAATTGAAGCTAATTTAGGAAGATTGATGCCATTAAAACAATTTAGAAAAGTTCCGATTGCAGCTTATTTTAAAGTATTTTATGATCATGCTTACGTTCAAAATAATTTGCCCCAAAGCAGCAAAACTACTGTGAGCCCACTCTTATCCAATAGGTATATATATAGTTATGGTGCCGGATTAGATATTGTAACTTATTATGATGCAGTTGTGAGGTTTGAATATTCTATCAATGCTTTAAATGAAGGAGGATTTTTCATTAATGTGAAATCTGGTATTTAAGTTTAAGAAAATTTTATTTACTCAAAAGCACTGGTTACTAAAAAAGTAAAACGAAGAAATACAAATCAGAATCCTATTTAAAGCGTAGACTCTATTTAATATCTGATTTATCAACCTTTTTCTTTTTCCCAAACCTGTTGAAATAATACCAATTCCCTATTTTTTCACCTTTACTATAATATCCTTCGTAGGTTTTTCTTCCCTTATCATCAAAGTATTGCCATAGCCCATCTTCTTTCCCATTTTGATAGTCGCCTGTTTGAATAATTTGACCTGATTTATTGAAGAATTGCCACGGACCATCTGGTAGTCCTTTCTGATAATTTCCAATTTGTCGTAATCTGCCGTTTTCATAGAAAAAATCCCACTGTCCGTGATAGTTACTATCTAAATATTCCCCCTGTTTTTCAACCTGACCATTTTCAAAAAAATAAACTGATCTACCTTCCAATTCTCCATGCAGCCAATTTTCTTCGGAGGAAATCTGTCCGTTCGGATAGTAATTGATAATCTCGCCATTTAGTTTGCCATCTTGATATTTTTCTATTGCATTTATTTCGCCATTGGGATAGAAGTACTTCCAATGTCCATGTTTTGCGTTGTTTTGAAGTTCACCAAAGGCTTTTAGCTCTCCAGAATCGTAATATATTGAATCAAGCTGAGCGAAGATTTCAGTCGGAAAGCTTAGAACAAAAATTGCGTATGCACAATATTTTTTATAATTTTTCAACTTATTTTTCATTTAGGCTCCTAGCTAATTTAATCACTTTGAGCTTATAATTTGTATTAAGTGCATGAAAATTTTCAACCTCATACCCATTTTATTGATTATATCTCTTAAAACTCATGCGCAATCTATATACGCCCCAGTATCAAGTCGAGGGATTGGCATGGGGGATGCCTCTGTCACTGTAGACGGTTACTGGGCCTCTTTTCAAAATACTGCAGGAATTACTTCTACTAATAGTTTTGAAGTTGGAGCCACTTATGCAAACAGATTTAGCATGCCGGGCATGGATTTTATGGCAGTCGGTATCACCAGCAAACTGCCTTTCGGTCATGCATCTCTCAATGTTTTCCGCTTTGGGGATGATATTTATAATGAGCATAAAGTCTCGCTAGGATATGCTACTGAAATTGGAATAATTAGAATTGGAGGAAGGACCAATTATCTTCAGTATGTGGTACAGGATTTAGGTACTAGAAGCAGCTATTCTGTTGATTTTGGTGGAATCGCTATGTTAACTCCACAGTTGGCAATTGGTGCTCAAGCCTTGAATATTACTCAGTCTAGCTTAAATGCCAAAACTGAAGAACGAGTTCCCACTTTATTGAAATTGGGAATATCCTACAGACCAAGAGATTATTTCATGATAAATGCGGAAGCTGAAAAGGATATTTTAAAAACAACTTTACTAAAGCTTGGTGCAGAATATAATTTCTTAGACAAATTCTATTTACGGACAGGACTAAATAGTAATTCATTTCAGTCCTTCTATGGGCTAGGCTTTCAGTATCTGAGTTTTCAGTGGGATTATGCCCTTAGTAATCATGCGGAAATGGGATTTTCACATAGTGTTTCTATGCACTATAAATTGAATGCGAAATGAAGATTTCATTTTTTACTATAATACTTTTCATTTCAGCACTAGCCAATCCTTTTAATTCGCAAGCCCAAGAGTTTGACTTAGAAGATTTTATTGAGCGTAATTTTTCAGTGCAAGACGAGAATACCAATTATGAAGATATTTATGAAGCTTTGTTTCAACTTTACCAATCGCCAATCAACCTAAATATTGCCTCGCGTCAAGATTTACAATCAATATTATTGCTTTCCAATATTCAAATAAATGAGTTTTTGACGCACAGAGCAAAAAACGGAAAATTGCTAAGTATTTATGAACTTCAGTCCATTCCTGAATTTGATCTGGAAACTATAGACGAAATTCTTCCTTTTGTAAGCGTACGAGAAACTGGCTTACAAGCTGATAATAGACCATTATTACAAAGAATATTAAATGAAGAGAATAATTATTTAATTATTAGATCTGACAGAACGCTAGAAAAGAGGCGAGGATATATTTCTACAAAAGAACGGGATAGAGAATATTTAGGTGATCCATATAGAGTTTACACCCGCTTCAGAGTAAAGCACACAGATGATTTTAGTCTAGGGTTTACAACTGAAAAAGATGCAGGAGAACAATTTAAATGGGATCCCAGTCATAGTCAATACGGGATGGATTATTGGTCTTTTCATGCACAGTTGGAAAATCAGGGAAGGTTAAAGAATATCGTTGTTGGTGACTATCAGTTGCAATTTGGGCAGTCTTTATTGTTTGGTGCTGGCTTCGCAATAGGCAAGGGGAGTCAAACGGTAGCAACAGCACGTAGAAGTAATCTTGGTGTTTTACCTTACACCTCCGTGCTGGAGACTAATTTCTTTAGAGGGATTGCCACCACAATTGAGTTGAATGATTTCTTGGATTTGACCACCTTCTATAGCTATAATCCGATCAATGGAAATTTAGATTCAGATTCAGCAAGAAGTGCTGAAGAGTTTTTCACCTCCATCAGATTGACTGGTTTTCATCGGACTGAAGATGAGTTAGCCGGAAAAAATGCTATCAACACGCAGAATTTTGGAGGTAATCTACTATTTAATACCGAAAGGGAAAACTTGAATATTGGTTTAAATTATATACATACTATTTATGATCGACCATTTTTTCGCCAGCCTAATAAATATAATCAATTTGAATTTGGTGGAACTGAAAATCAGAATTATGGCCTTTTTGCTAATTATTATTGGCGTAATTTTCATTTATTTGGGGAAAGCGCCATCAGTAGTTCTGGAGGAATTGGGGCCATAGGTGGTTTTATCGCTTCGATCACTCCAAGTCTGCAGACCAGCTTTATCGTAAGGAATTATGATAGAGATTTTCATACATTTTATGGGACCGCTTTTGGCGAAAGTACTAGGAATATAAATGAGCAAGGCGTTTACTGGGGAATAAAATTTCAACCCTTCAAACGACTGACTTTTTCCGGATATTATGATCGTTTTAATTTCCCATGGCTTAGATTTCGTGCTGATGGACCATCCATAGGAAATGAGTTCTTAGGTCGAGTTACTTATCGGTTTAGTAGAGAAATAAAATTATATGCTCAAGCGAGAGTTGAAAATAAAGAGCGGAATGTAGATCTAGAGGATAATCCCAACCTATATGGATTGTCTACAGCTGAGAAAAGAAATTACATCTTAAATTTAGATGTCAGACCAAAAGGTATTATTTCACTAAAAACCAGAGCACAGTTTAGTGAATTTTTGCTTCAAGGGGAATATTCAACTGGGATGGCCTTAATTCAGGATGTTAATTTTGACTTCGGAAGGTTTCGGTTAAGTACACGATATTCTATTTTTGACACTGACGATTTCGAAAATAGGCAATATGTTTATGAGAAGGATGTTTTATATGCGTTCTCAATCCCGGCCTATCAAAATGTGGGAAGTCGATCTTATGCTCTTTTGCAGTATAAATTTTCAAAGAAACTGCAAATGTGGGCTCGATATGCCCAGTTTCGATTTGTGGATCAGTTTACTGTAGGAACTGGTAATGAAGAAATAGAGGGGGATACCAGGTCGGAGGTAAAAGTGCAGATGATGATGAGGTTTTAGAGGTTAGTTAAAATCAGTTAAAAATGGATTTCTAAACCTAAATATAATCCGCATTCCTTTGGAATTTTTGTGTTGTATTTCTGTAGCTGTTACCAAAAGTTCATTCTTTTGGAACTTAGATGCTATGAAATTTATTGATAAAAATGTCATTTACTTCTTAAGCATCTGATTAGCGATTGGTCAAATAAAATCCCATTTAATTTCCGCAAAACTTTTTTCTTGAATAAATTGTACTCTATTATATGTTTTTGAACTCTTAGGTGAATGAAAAAATCCTTATTAATTGTAGTCTTTATGATTTTCATGCTTTCAGCCTGCAAATACAGCACGCCTCCGGAAATGCTGATGGGTAATTGGTACGTGGCTTCGGTAAAAGCAAATGGGCACGAAATGATCAATGATTACTTGGATGCCAATACGCGCTATCTGATTTTTAAAGAAGAAGGCTCTTATCAAGTAGGGCTATTAGATACCACAAGGGAAAAAAGCTGGATGATAAAGCCAGATAAAAATGAACTAGTAATGATGAATGGAAGCCCTTTTGATGATATAAAGACCTGGAGTGTTAAGGCATCAGATGAATTGGTTTATTTGACTGACAAGCGCAATCATTTCCGTATTACTTTAAATAGAAAAGCCAAATTACCCAAAATTGAAATAGCTGACCCAAATGCGTTAGTGGGGAAATGGGTTCTTGACAAAGTAACCGTAAATGGTTATAATAATACTGATAAGTATGCCTTTCCAAACCGTTGGATTCTTCTTTCTGATAATGGTAAATTCTATAATGGTAGTGAAAAAGGTGATCAAAATGTTGGTTATTGGGAAGCGAATAGTTCATTGACAAAGGTTGACTTTTTTGCACAAAAGGATCAAGATGAATCTTTTATTTCGTTTAATATAGCTAATAATACGCTTTGGTATGAAAAGGAAACTGATAATTACGACCAGCCGCAGGTAAGAGTGTATTTTAAAAAAAATGACTAAAATTCAAATCATCCAAGATAATCTCCGATCATAAACTTTAAACCTGATAATTGATAGGAATTTTCGATATTCGTCAAATACAAAATTCAATTACTATGAAGCGAATATTAGCCGTTCTTCTTGTTTTACTTGTGCCTTCCTTTCTGATTGCTCAGGTTCAACCAACCGATGCCAATTCAATATTACAAGGCATTGAAGGTAGAAAAAAATTAGCAGAATCATCAAGTTTGAAATCCTTTCCAGCACGAAATGTTGGCCCTGTAATTCAAGGTGCTAGGATAGTGGATATAGCCGTTAATCAAAAAAATATAAAAGAATTTTACATTGCCTACGCCTCTGGCGGACTGTTTCAGACGAAAAATAATGGAGTGAGTTTTGATCCTATTTTCGACAATGTTGGTGCATTGACCATAGGGGATATTGCATTAGCTCCAAGTGATGAAAATATTCTATATGTGGGGACTGGAGAAAACAATTCCAGTAGAAGTAGTTATGCCGGTTCTGGTGTCTATAAATCTATTGATAAAGGCAAAAACTGGAAGCACATTGGCTTACCAGGCAGTCAGCACATAGGTAGAATTGTGGTTCACCCTAAAGATCCGAATACGGTTTGGGTAGCTTCTATGGGCGGTTTATATTCTGATAATGAAGAAAGAGGTATTTATAAAACCACTGATGGCGGAGATAACTGGAAAAAGGTCTTGTTTATAGATGATAAAACTGGTGCCATTGATTTAATAATCCATCCTGAGAACCCAGATTTGCTCTGGGCTAGTATGTGGGAACGCAAAAGATATGCCTGGGACTTCGTAGGGAATGGTGAAGGTTCTGGGATTTATAGCTCAGCCGATGGTGGCGAAAACTGGAATCTTTCTATGCAGGGAATGGAAGATGATGAGTTTACTGGAAGAATTGGTTTGGATATTTCACTGTCCAATCCTGATATTTTATACGCCTTAGTGGATTATCAGAAAGAGACCAAAAAAGAAAAGGAAGATTCAGAAAGTTTGAGTCCAGCCGATTTCTTGGAGATGCCCGTTAAGGATTTCCTTAGATTGAGTAACGAGGACCTAGATGAATATCTAAAAGACAATAATTTTCCTGAAAGATATAATGCGGTAAATGTCAAAAAAGACATAGAATCAGGAAGCTATAAGCCCAAAGCTTTGAGCGAATATTTGGGAGATGCTAATCAAGCTTTATTTGAAACGGATTTGAAAGGGGCAGTGATTTATAAATCTACTGACAGGGGAGCTACATGGCAAAAAACACATGATTATGATTTGTCTGGAGTTTATTACACTTATGGTTACTACTTTGGGGAGATCAGAGTAGCCACTCAAAATCCTGATATCATTTATGCCATGGGAGTACCAATAGTGGTTTCAAGAGATGGCGGAAAAACTTTTAACCGAACAGATTCAGTGGGGGATGTGCATGTAGATCATCATGCTATGTGGATTAATCCAAAAGATGAAGAGCATATCATGTTGGGGAATGATGGCGGACTTTACATTACTTATGATGGAGGAGCCACTTGGGATCATAAAAATAGCATGTCAGTTGGGCAATTTTATACAGTAAATGTGGATATGGAAAAGCCATACAATATTTATGGCGGATTGCAGGATAACGGAACCATGGTTGGCAGTTCTCGCACTGTTCCCAATGTAAGAGGTAGATGGGAAAGCATATTCGGTGGTGATGGAATGTTTGTAAGCGCTGATCCTCGAAATTCTGACATTGTTTATGTTGGCTATCAATTCGGGAATTATTTCAGAATCAATAGAGAAAGTGGAGAAAGAAATTATATCACACCTAAACATAACATTGGCGAAGATCGGTTGAGGTTCAACTGGAGAACACCTGTAGTCATGAGTAAGCATAATCCTGATATCATTTATATGGGAGCTCAAAAAGTTTACAGAAGTTTAAATCAAGGTGATAGATGGACTGCATTGACTGGTGATTTGACCAATGGTGCCAAAGAAGGTAATGTTCCATTTGCTACCATTACTGAAATTGCAGAATCACCACTGAAGTTCGGGATTGTTTACATAGGCACTGATGACGGAAATGTTTGGTTAATGAAAGAAGGCCAGAACATTAAAAGAATCAATAACAACCTTCCGGCAGATTTATGGGTGAGTAGTATTCATGCTTCAGAACATGATGAAGCTACCGTTTATCTTTCGATGACAGGCTATAGAAATGATAATTTTGATAATTATGTTTTTAAAAGCTCTGATTTTGGTAAAAACTGGAAGTCTATTGCAGGAGATTTACCGCTAGAGTCTGTTAATGTAATTTATGAAGATCCTAAAGTGGTTGGCTTGCTTTACATAGGAACTGATCATGGGTTATACACCAGCTTCAATGATGGAGAAAATTGGCAGCATATGGGGGCTATTCCTAATGTGGCTACTTATGATTTAATTGTTCATCCGAGGGATTTGGATTTGATTGTAGGTACCCATGGCAGAAGTATATATGTGATGGATGTGAAGCCTTTGCATAAGATAGCCCAAAATGAGGTTAATAAATTAGTAACTTTCGCTTTAAATAATATTCGCTTTAGCAAAAACTGGGGCGAAAAATCACATCCCTATTCAAAAGCGTATTTACCAAAAATGGAAATAGCATTGTTTTATGATTCCGATAAAAATGGAAAAGTTAAGATTGAAGTGTTGAATGAAGAAGGTGAAAGCCTAAGCTCTTGGGAAGAAGAATTATTCAATGGCTACCAAAGCTTCGACTGGAATTGTAAAATAGTAGATGATTTCATTTCCAAAGGAAAATATGAATTGAAATTCACCTTAGGAAATGAAGAGCATAAGGAAGGATTTGAAGTGAAGTAATCACAAATTTTTAGGGAACTGAAAAAAATGGAGTGAGGCACTTTGAGGAGAAGCTTCGCTCCATTTTTGTATATTCAATTTCAAACTTACAATCCCGGTCGTAGGAATATTATCCGTGAAACCAGAGAGCAGATAATCGGCCAAATCATTCAATCCCGGATTATGACTGACCAATAGCAAGCAATTGATTTCATCATTAGCTTGCTTTATGATATTCAATAATTTTGATCTGCTCGCATGATACAATTGGTCATCAATTTCCATAAGGATATTTAATACGGCTTGAAATGCAATAGCTGTATTTTTAGTTCTTTCAGCACCACTACTGATAATCAAATCTGCCTTGATTTCTTGTGAAGATAGCCACTGAGCCATTTTAGGTGCATCTCTTTTTCCTCTATCATTTAAAGGGCGATCATAATCTTTGAGGTGAGGGAAATCCCAACTTGACTTGGCATGACGGATTAGTATTAATTTTTTCATATTAGCTTCGCTTAAAAATAATTAGCCACAATAGTAACAGAATAAATCAAAAAATGTATATTGCCTCAAATTTATAATTAATAACAATTTATTTTATGAGTACTGGAACAGTAAAGTTCTTCAATGAAGACAAAGGATTTGGATTTATCATTGAAGACGAAACAGAGAACGAAATTTTCGTTCACGTAAGTGGTTTAGAAGACGATATCGAGAAAAACGATAAAGTTACTTTCGAAACTACAGATGGTAAAAAAGGCTTAAATGCCATTGGTGTCAGAAGAGTATAATTCTATTTATAGATTCTGAATGTAAAGCTGATTGGTCGCCAATCGGCTTTTTTTGTGCCTACACAGTATTGATTTTAACCACAAAAGAGCCAAAAGATAACAAAAGGCTTTTCGCTAAAGCGAAAAAATAATTACAAATTTCTCATTCCTGTTCAAGGAACACCACCGAAGTCAAATCATCTCGCTTAGGCATCTAAAATTAACGGCTTTGTTATTGTTTGAACTAGGATTCTTAGAGAGACGCTAAAACCAGTATCAGTTCCATAGGAACGGCCTTACGGTTTGGTAGAAGGAGTCTAATTTATATCTACAAGAGTAAAAGCTATTCTTTTGTGGTAAAGTGTTTTTCAGCTTTGCTGAAATCATTTTTACAGCTTTCAAAACAATTCTTTTCCTTCACAATTATTGATAACTACCGAATTCGATTAATTTTGGAAAAATTAAATAAGCTAAAATGAAAAACTTTAACATAGAACTACTTTCAAAAATTTGTGAGACGCCTGGAGCACCGGGGCATGAAAAGAGAATTCGAGATTTAGTGATCAATGAAGTGAAATCACTGGTTGATGAAGTGGAAGTCGATAACTTGGGCAATGTTCACGCCATAAAAAGAGCCAATAGCAATCCGGAAGGAAAAAAGGTAATGGTGGCGGCCCATATGGATGAGATCGGTTTTATGGTGACCCACATTGATGAAAATGGGTTTTTAAGATTTACCACATTAGGTGGATTTGATCCTAAAACGCTTACTGCTCAGCGTGTGATTGTTCATGGAAAAAAGGATGTGATTGGGGTAATGGGATCTAAGCCAATACACGTCATGACTACTGAAGAAAGAAATAAAGTATCCAAGACAACTGATTATTTTATTGATCTGGGGATGAATAAAGAGGAGGTTGAGAAGATCGTTTCAGTGGGTGATGCAGTGACCCGAGAAAGAGGCCTGATTGAAATGGGAGATTGTGTGAACTGTAAGTCAATAGATAACAGAGTTTCGGTTTTCGTATTGATAGAGGCTTTAAAGACTTTAAAGAATCATCCTTATGATGTTTATGCGGTATTTACAGTCCAAGAGGAAGTTGGGCTCAGAGGTGCCAATGTAGCTTCGCACAAAATCAATCCTGATTTCGGAATTGCTTTGGATACGACTATTGCTTTTGATTTACCAGGAGCTCAAGCACATGAAAAAGTGACTTCCTTAGGAGCAGGGACGGCCATTAAGGTTTTGGATGCCATGACCATTTGTGATTACCGAATGGTAGAATTCATGAAGCAAACCGCTGACCGAAACAATATTAAATGGCAACCTGAAATTTTAACAGCGGGCGGAACAGATACTGCTGGCTTGCAGCGAATGGGAAAAAATGGGGCGATAGCAGGAGCGATTTCTATCCCGACAAGAAATTTACATCAAGTAATTGAAATGGCTCATAAACAAGATATATTGGATTCCGTTAATCTATTAAATGCTTGTCTTGAGACCTTGGATAAATATAATTGGGACCACTAAAAAAATATATTATGAGAAATAGCCTATTAGTATTCTTGTCTGTGTTTTTATTCAGTTTTTCTGCTTTTTCGCAAGAAGAAGACCCTATCAATATTACCGGGGTAATATTAGATGCAGAGAATATGGAGCCAGTTCCTTTCACTACAGTATTAATTGGAGAAGGAAAAAGTGGTACAGTAGCGGATAATTCGGGATACTTCTCATTTTTAGCGTATCCAGGTGATACTATAACTTTTAGGAGTGTTGGTTATCAAACTTCCACATTCATTATTCCAAAGTTATTAGAAGGGAAGACCTATTCTTTAATCGAATTAATGGTACGGGAAAATGTACTTTTAGACGAGGTGACAGTGTATCCATTGCCTGATGCGGATTATTTTACCAATACCATCGTTAAAACCGAATTGACAGAGATTCAGAAGAGACAGTTAGACGATTTTAAAAGGGATTTAAATAGACTTTTAGAAGAACAATATAATCAAAATAGCCCCTATTACGATCAGTGGAGGTATGCAAGGTTATATGAAATGACTGGCATAGTCCCACCTAATAACTTCCTAAACCCTATGACCTGGAGTAATTTTATTAGGGATTGGAAAAAGGAGAATAAGAGGTAAGATTATTTCTTGCTAAATCATCAGTTCGGGTAGGCTAAAATATATTTTAGTAGTAAAAATATTACAATTGACTTCTTTAACTTTCCTCTGAAGTGATGATTATTGACGCGTTTTTATTTCTTCTTTTTCCCAGATATGAGGAAGCAAGTTATCTTTTATAACTTGATTAAAGGCTTTACCCTTTCTTCGGATAAGAATTCTATAGTTGAAATTGATTGAAAAAAATTAGAAGAATCTTAACCCGAGAAATTCATATAAATTTTTGTTCCGAAGGACAGGCAATTTATGAAAACCCAATAATTAGATAGGTAAACTACGAGTTTCATGTTAAAACATGAATTTTCAAACACCAAAATTTGGACTATTAGGTTTTATAAATTATCGGGCTTATCTAGTTTTCTATATGGATAATCAATTAGTTTAAACTTACTGTTTTCATTTTTCATAGCCTTTTTATGAATAGTGTGGGTTGAATTGAAATGAATTAGTATAATCTAAAAGTTATAATACAAACATTTGTATATATAGAGTTTATTTTGTGCCTTTAATGTAGTTTTAACTAAAATATTAAAAAATATGAATAATCTAGTTGTTACAAAACATAAAACTATATGTCATATTTTGGCCCTTTCTTTATTTGGCCTTTATGCTTTTGGTTGCGAAAGTCAATCTCCAGTTGACAAAGTTCCTGAAGAGCAAATTGACAAAATCCCTGAGGGGCAAAGAGATGTGGAAGCTTTGGTTTTCTATGATGGGAATCCTGGTGTAGATGGCTGTGGTTGGTTAATTCTTCATGACCAAAATTTTCACGCAACTGTTAATTTGGATTCGGTTTTTATGATAGATAGTCTTAAGGTTGTATTGACCTATAGTTTTTTGGAATCAAATAGATTTTGTGGCTGGAGAGACTCCGGCTACAGGGAAATTGAAATATTAGAAATCGAAAAGCAATAGTGAGATATGATATGCTTGTAGAATACCAAACCGTTGACATGTAGCTGACGGATTTTGATTTTTGATAAGACAAGGGGAGAACCCTGTCTTTAAATAGTATGATCAAAAGGTTAGTTTAAATCATGAAATCAAAACCTGATAGCATAATTAAGTAATTCATTCACAATTATTCATAAACAACAAATGCCGTTGGTTTATTTAAACTTTTGTATATATTATTTTTTCGTCCTACATTTATTATGTTCTTAGGTAATTATAAGAAATCATGAAAAAATCAACCTATATTTTTATTCTGATTTTTTACCTATTAAATAATAGCTGCGCTCAAGAGAATGATTCATTATGTGAATCTAGTTGTGACAATGAATCAGTTATAGAACATATTTCAGGTCAAAAAGCTCATGTAATTGAAGAGGATGAATTTGGTTTTATTCTTAGCACTAATCCATCGGATTTTACCAGAGAACCATTTGCTGCAAGTAATGAATATATTTTAGTTCCTTGCAATTGGGATTTTACCTATAAACATAATACAATTGTTTTGATAAGTGGTAATAAAAAGAGTTGTTGCAATCTAATAATAGATCCATATGTATGGGGTGGTTTCGGCTGTAAATTCGAAATCACTTCCATTGAAGATTTAAATAATAAAAAATGAAACGAATATTATCAGCCTTACCGTTAACTTTTTTGATTATTACTAATACATCAGCACAAAATATTTGTGGCTCGGAATTGAACCTCGAAGCAATTTAAAAATATAATCCTGATCGATACAAAAGAATTACTCAAATTGAAAGGCAAACATCTGATTATGTAAATCAAAAGTTACTTGGGAGATCTTCCAATCACCCACTAATTACTATTCCAGTAGTGATACACGTTTTGCATAATGGAGAGGCAGTAGGCTCCGGCCTTAAAATAAGCAACACTCAAATTCAATCACAAATTGATGTTTTGAATAAAGATTTCAGAAGGCTTAATGCAGATGCATCCAATACACCTTCAATATTCGAAGGAGTAGCGATCGATACAGAATTTGAATTTGTGCTTGCTTGTACAGACCCAAATGGTAATCCTACCAATGGTATTGTAAGGGCTCAGACTAGTGAAAGTGATTATACCCGTATTAGAAATTCTGACGGGTCAACAAATGAGGTAGCTACCGGTATTAAATTTGCCCCAACAGGCATTCCTGCCTGGCCGACTGACAGGTATTTAAATATATGGGTTTGTAATCTTCAGGCTGGTTTACTTGGATATGCTCAGTTTCCAGATATGTTTGAAGTTCGACCCAATACTGATGGGGTAGTGGTAAACACGACTGCTTTTGGTATGTAAAATTACAAATGCTCAAGAAACCCAACTATTCAAATTAATTGAAGACAAACAACAAATTGCTAAGATTTTAAAGCAATAAGCTTTGGAAAATAAAATTGCCTAAGTCCGATAATCCACCTTTTACCTAATTCTATTAGGGATTGGAAGAAGGACAACAAGAAGTAAAATTCTCTACTTTCAATAAGACCTCCTATGTTTTTAAAACCTGGAAGGTCTTTTACAATTTCCCATACCATTACTTGCCACTTCTGTCTTCTAGTTGCCCGCTATAATATAAAGCTATTTCCGGTTTGACCTTCGGTACTGACCTAAATCGAAACATAAAAACTTCAAAACTTACTCACTTCAACAACTAAATCCCTATCATCACAAAAGCACCCCAATAAATGGGGTCTTTATATTCGTTCCGGATTTCTTTTTTAGCATCTATAAAAGCTTGTCTTTTGTCTCCGGTTTCCAGCCATTTTTCATAAAAGGTAACCATTAGCTTTTCAGTGGCTTCATCTGAAACTTTGAAAAGGCTCATTACCAATGTTTTCGCTCCTGCCACTAGGAAAGACCTTTGCAAACCAAATACTCCCTCTCCTTCATGCACCTCTCCCAAGCCGGTTTCACAAGCAGAAAGCACTACTAAGTCAGTTTGATCTAAATTAAGGTTCATAGCCTCATAAGCTGTTAAAATACCGGGTTCTATATTATAATTATAGCGTGTTTTGGCTAATAGATCCCCAGATCCTTTTAACATCAAGCCTGTGTTTAGTAAAGGATTTTCGCTCATCTGTTTATTTTCAAATGTATTGCTTGTATTCCTATCCTCTTTTTCTGTAAAGAATCCATGGGTAGCAATATGAAATACTTTAGGACTTTTCATTTCCTTTACTGTACCTTCGGCCGCTTGCACATCCATATAGTTTGAAGTGGACCAGCCGTGCTCGTTAAATAGTTTGGTAAGTGCATTTATTTCTTTTTGAGTCCCAGGTAAGTCACTAATTTGGGTGGCACCTGACCTAAATTCACTCGTGTACTCGTCTCTAGATGCCAAATAGAACTTCGGATCTCCAAACAGAAGTGCAGTTTTATCCCCCTGCGAAGCCATGCTATTATTCTTCTTTAAGTATAGGTCTTTAGTATTGCTAACTAGGATTATATTTGATTTATCGAGAAGGTACTGTCCATTACCTACCGGAATAGCTTCTAAGTTGATCTGGTTGTATACGCCATCTGGTGAAAGGTATATAGTTTTATTTTCACCAATATTATTTTCAATTGGCTCCCAAAAATTTTTAAATGAAAAATTATCTGCAACCCTAAATTTGATGGCGTTTCGGTAATTATTAAAGAATTTGGATTCCATATCTTTGCCATTTTCCATAACGACAAATTCTGGTTTACTCTTTTTCTCATTTTTTAAAATGAGCATTAAATAGACTACTGAATCAGTAATGTAATGATCAAAGTATCTAAACCTGACCATTTCAATAGCAACTTCATTAGGTTGCAATGTCTCTTTAATCTGTTCCCAATTGAATTCTTGTTGAATAATACCTTCGCTGAACAGTTCTGATTGCTGGCTTAAGGATTTTTCTATCAGTTCTACTTCTCTCGCCAAGTCGCCAAGATCTATTTCTTCATTTTCGAGCTGCTCCTGACTCATTGAGATTGCTTTGGATAGCACTTCTTTTTTATCAAGCCAATTAAAATATTGTGCCTTCAGGGTGGAGTCATTGCTACTCAAAATTCTTTCCCTCATTTTGATAGAACTGCTAAGTAACAAACCTTTGGTTTTTAGGGCATTGTTATAAACGGTCTCGATCATTTCGGGAAATCGATCATTCATGGTTAATGCCATGGTATTAAAGTAATCGTAGTCAGTTTTGATCGTATTCCAGTATTTGGTTTTCTCACGCTCACTTAAGGCAGGAAAATAATCTTTTATGAAGCGATTATAATTGGACATTACTTCCTCAATGTAGCTTTTAGCTTTTCTTTGGTTTCCATCCATATAATAAACCTTACTCATGCGAGAGGTGGCTTTTACATATTCTGGATGTTGATCATTAAAAAACTTCTCATTTAGCTTTTGGCTTTCTTTATATTCGTTTTCTGCTTCGTTCCATTTTCTTTGTTTGTAGAAGATATCACCTCGTAAGATATGTATATCTGCTGCTTTAATATTGTTTCTTCTTCCAGCTTTTTCTTTCCATATGTCTTCTGATTGTTCTAGGAAGCTTAAAGCATCTTGCAGTTTGTTTTCGGAAATAAAGAATCGCGCCATATCTTTCAGAAGATCTGCATATAGAGGGCTTTTATACGAAAATCTTTTACCGATAATATCTTTTGCTTCAAACAATAGACTTTCTATTTTTTGATTATCTTCTTCTCCTTCATAGAACATAACTATTGCCAACTTGGAAATAGAGGTCGCAACATCTACATGTTCCCTGCCAAATTGTTTTTCCAAAATAGTAATAGCTCTTTTATAAAATTCTTCCGATTTATTATAGTCTCCTAAAGTCTCATACAATTCACCTAGGAGTAAAATGGCGGGAGCATTTTTTGTGGAGCTTTCACCAAATACGCTTTCGGAGATTTCCAGAGCACGTCTGCCCAATTCTTCTGTTTTGGTATAATCTCCTTTAATAAGCTGAAGCCTTCCAAAATCAACCATCGGCAGAATTAACTTCCTACTATCACTACCATAAAGATTTACATTCCTGTCCAATGCTTTTGAAAGGATTTCGTCAGTTTCTTGGTATTTACCGACCTTCATGTAAACAGAAGCCAATTCCTGAGAAGCGATTAAAGGGTTATATTCAGGACTTGGTACCGTATTGGCATAGAGCTTTTGTGATAACTCCAAGGCATCCTCAGCTTCATCAAAGAAACCCTTGATTGACATCAGCTTGGCATAAGTCTCCAACGCCATAATGTAATAGACCACATTAAAATCACTGTTAAAATTTTCTAAAATCCGAAGTGACTCGGTAATATTAACCTGCGCTTTTTCGTATTCTCCTATCTTAATTTGCAAATCGGCAATTAAATTCAACTCTTTTCCAAAGTCAATATCTTGGTTGTCATACTTTTGTCTAGTAACCAGCAATGCTTCATCCAGCAAAGCAGAAGCTTTTCCATATTCATCATCACTTTGATAGGTAGAGGCTAGGTGGTTGAGCAGATTTACATACTTATAATGCTTATCAGTGATCTGTGGTTCGATCTTAGCAGAAAATTCCCTATCGTAGATTTTAACTGCTTCTTCAAATTTATCAGTATAATCTACCCAGTGATGAGCTAGATCTAATCTGCTGTAGGCGGTTGTTATACTTGTATCTCCATATAGTTTTGATTTTATATTGATAATTTCAGTAAGATACTTTTCAGCATCTTGGTATTGATTTTTAGCGGATGCCACCTCTACTAACGTATTTAGTAAATCTATTCTGATGGGGTGATCTGTTGGGAGGAGGTTTTTGTCCGCTTCTAGCTTTGCTGCCGCTTTTTCCACTTTTTTAATTTCACCTTTTTTCAGGTTTGATTCAAAAGACACATTGGCAAGTTTGACAAAATGAGAACTAGTTTTATCAAAATTGGATTTAAGGATCTTTTCCAAGTCTTTGTAAAATGCCATTGCACGACTTATGTTGTTTTCCTTTACGGTATTAAGTATTAAACTTTCTAGATACTTAAGCGTAGTCGGATGACTAGTCCCGTTAGCGGAAATGGAATAGATGTAAGCATCGGTATAATAGCTGTATGGTAAATCTCTGGTTCCGTTCTCCTCCAAAAATTGAGCAAAATGGAATAAATGATCAACAAAATATTTATTTCTTTTATTGAGCTTGTCTTTGATCCAATTCTCACCAGTCGAAAAAGCTGAATCTGCTCTTCGGATTTCTCCTTTATGTCGCAATGCATTACTTTTTAATGTAATCATGCGGGCAGCGTCCTCATATCTCTTGTCTAGTTCGTTGCTTTTAAGTTTTTTGTCTTTGTTTAAAGTCCTTTGTAAGAACAATGATTCTTCGGAATTTATTAAGCTTAAGGCTTGATTGTAATCACCTAACGCTATTAATATTTCTGCTTTTTTTAGTTTTAGTTCACTCAAATAAACGTCATCGGCCACTGAAGAATTTCCAAATATATCAAGGGCTTTTTCTAAATATTCATAAGCTCTAACATAATTGCCATAATTAATCATGTTTTGGGTGGCATCGGTCAGGTTTATTCCATGGCTAATAGAGTTTTCTCCATTTACCTTTTGGCTTATTTGAATCGCATTTTCATTAAGAGTGTAATAATCATTAAACTCACCCATTGCCCAGTTAAATTTTGCCTTTTTGAGCTTCGCAACTGCAACAAATTGGTTTTCAAGACCGAATTTATCTACACTCTTGCTTTCTAATTTATTGGCAAACTTTACCGCCTTTTCATATTTTCCCTTGTCAAAATTTTTATCTGCTTTTTCAATGTATTTATTATATTTTTTTACGCTTTGAGAATAAGAATGACCTGGGTTTAATGTCACTAAAAATACCCCAAGAATTGATATTTGGAAAAGTTTTTTTGCAGCTTTCATAACGATTAGATTATTGCAATTTATTATAAGATAAAGATAATAAAAATATATTGAATTTTATCTTATGAATATCATTTGTTAATCATTTAAATTATAAATAGTTCGTATTCAGCAATAATAGATCTCATGCTTATATAAAAATCGATTCCCAATGATTGACTTCACGTATTTGGTTTTAATCAAATATTCTAAATCCCCACTTTGAGGAATTCCACTTATAATATTGTTAGTTTTGCAAACTGAATTAATATCAATGAAGTCACAAGATTTTAAAGAACATTTCAAGCGGAATTATCTTCTTGCTTATCCGGTGGTCCTAAGTCAGTTGGGACATGTGTTGGTAGGAACAGCAGATTCTGTCATGGTAGGTAGGGTAGGCACGGTAGAATTGGCTGCTGTATCGGTAGCGAATGCAGTTTTCAGTGTTACCATGATGTTTGGAATTGGGGTTTCATTTGGATTAACGCCTCTAGTAGCGCAGTCTGATGGGGAAGGAAATCATAGGTCTTCAATGCGTTTTATGAAGCATAGCTTTGTAATTAATGTCATATTTGGGATCATTCTCTTTTCATTCTTATTGTTTGGAGGCTATATCCTTGATGTTCTAGACCAACCAAAAGAAGTGGTAGTCCTGGCTAAGCCCTATTTGGCCGTAATAGGTTTTTCTTTATTGCCTTTTATGATATTTCAGACTTTCAAGCAATTTGCTGAGGGTTTATCACTTACAAAACAGGCTATGTATATCACCTTGGGTGCCAATGTTATTAATATCGCCTTAAATTATGTGTTGATTTTTGGGAAATTGGGCTTTGAACCAATGGGCTTGTTGGGAGCTGGTTGGGCCACTTTGATTTCTAGGATTATCATGGCCGTAGGAATGGTGTACTTCGTCAGGCATTACAAAAAATTTCAAGTCTACTGGAAGTACTTCAAAGTTACTGTTTGGAATGCCGTCTCATTCAAACAATTGCTAAATTTAGGTGTCCCTACAGGTTTTCAGTATATTTTTGAAGTAGGTGCTTTTGCCTCGGCTGCTATTATGATCGGATGGATGGGTGCGGTTCCACTAGCATCTCATCAGGTTGCCATGAATTTGGCTTCCATTAGTTATATGATGGCCACTGGGATTTCAGCAGCAGCCACGGTGAGGGTAGGGAATCAACTAGGGCAGAGAGATATCCCAACGATGCGAATAGCAGCATTCACTTGTTTCTTAATGGCTATAATTTTCATGAGCTTTACAGGCTTAATTTTCATGGGTTTAAATGATTATTTGCCTATGCTGTATACTTCTGACCAGCAAGTAATTCCAATTGCTTCTTCATTGTTGATCATAGCAGCACTTTTTCAGCTTTCCGATGGAATTCAAGTAGTTGGCTTAGGTGCATTAAGAGGAATGGGAGATGTAAAACTACCAACAGCAGTAACTTTTATAGCATATTGGGTGATTGGTTTACCGTCAGGGTATTTGTTGGCATTTGTTCTAGGATTCCAAGAACAAGGGGTTTGGTATGGATTGCTAATTGGTTTAAGTGTTACAGCTGCTATTTTATTTATAAGGTTCAATAACAAGACCAAAAAATTGGCTGTCAATATGAATCATGCTAAGTCAGGATGATAAATCCACCCCTCTTCCTGAGAAATCTCAATAAACCGCTGTGGAATTTCAGACATAATCCCAGGTATTGATTTTATTTTTCTGTTAAGTCCTAGTACAAAAATGGAACATATTACAGCATCAGCAACATCTGTTTTTTCTTTCGAGTCACGAAAGTAGTAATCAAATCCTTTAATGCCCTGAAAGATTTTACGATCTAGGATTTTTTTGAAATCGTGAAAAATAGAATGCTTTCGTAAATTGATGCTTTTCAGCAAACCAGGATATACTTCTACAGCATTGATATGATTATGTTCGTCAAAAGGTAGTACAGAAAAGTTTTCAAATTTTGATCTCAATTCACCTATTAATGATATAGCCACAGTTGCATTGCTAGTTAAAAAACTAAATGAAGCACTTAGAGGAGCTTTTCCAAAATAATTCTTGATATACAAATCTGTTGCTCGCCATGCTATTGGATTCTCCTTATGTTTACTTTTAATGGAAGAAAATATATTGATGGGATTATGATTGATTATTTCTTTGAAAAGCTGAGGGAATTGCAATGGTGCATCTATACCTAAAGTAATGCTGTGGCTATCTTGATAATCATGTATTGTAGTTTCAATTTTTTCTTTTAAATGGTATATATTTACATTTGTCGCCATTAAAAGCTTAATTTCATCATCAATAATTTCCAAAATGCACAAACCATGATTTTTCCCGCTCCACCCTCCAACATCCCATCCGATGGAAATTTCTTTATTTTTTAGTTCTTTTTTCATTCGCTATTTTTAGGTCTTAAGGTATGCAATATTTTTTCAAACAGATATACACAGCTTGGTGCGCAATTGTTTTCATTGGCCTTTTTTTGCTGTTATTTCCTTTTTACTTGATAATAATATCTAATAATTCATGGCATAAACACTGTTTTTACCTCAATAAAATTTGGGCAAATGTTGCTTTGTTTTTAGTCGGAATTAAAACACAAATTGAAGGACTTCAATATTTGGATTCAAAAAAACAATATGTTTATTGCTCCAATCACTTTTCCTTACTAGATATTGTATGTTTTGGTTTTGCGCCCAATCCGGTGGTTTATATTGGTAAAAGTTCGTTAGCTAAAATTCCTTTGTTTGGCTATATGTTCAAGAAATTACATGTGACAGTGAATAGGTCAAGTTTAAAAAATCGTTATGAAGCTCTACAGTCTGCAATTGAAAAAATGGGTGAGGAGCGCTCATTGGTAATGTACCCTGAAGGCGGCATAGTTTCCAAAAATATACCTCACATGGCCAGATTTAAAGATGGCGCTTTTCGTGCTGCTATCACCAAACAAATTCCGCTGGTCCCTGTGTCCCTTCCGGATAATTGGATAATTTTGCCAGACGAAAAAATCCCACTAATTACAAGACGCAAAATGCGTATGATTTATCATAAGCCTATACCTACAGAAGGACTCAATATGGAGGACGTATCTGCGTTAAAGGAAAAGATTTATCAGGTAATAGAAAATGAATTAAAAACGCGACTGAAAAATGAGCATAGATAAACAGACATTAGAAAAAATTGCACATTTGGCTCGCTTGGAGTTTGATGAAAAATCCGAGGAAAAAATGCTGAAAGATATGAATAATATGCTTTCTTTTGTGGAGAAATTGAAGGAACTGGATACGGACCATGTTGAGCCCTTGCAGTCTATGACATTTGAAATGAATCAATTTCGTGAAGATAAGGTCCAAGACCAATTGGATCATCAAGATGGTTTGAAAAATGCTCCAAATAATGACAAGGACTTTTTTCGGGTACCCAAAGTAATTGAATAAAGGAAGGATGAATAATTTGATTTTTTGGAAAGATTGGCGTAGGAAATATAGGGGCATTTATCAAGTGCTCCTTTTTGTTTTCTTTATCTCAATTCTTTATAGTTTTTACTCGCAATATAATAGTTATGATTTAGCCTTCCCCAAAGACACGGTCAGAAAAACTCAAAGCGTGGAGCTCAGTCTGCATAATGTTCAAGATTTTGTTTTTGATTTACAGGTTCCTGCGCGTAGTTATATTGTATTTCAGTCTTTTCTTTCCCTTGATTCCGGATTTGAATTAGGAAATACTTACCTGTTACTAGCCATAATTTTTTGTTGTTTTAGCTTCTTAATGACCGCATCTACTTATTTAAGCAGATGGTGGTTTATCATTTTTCAATCCGTATTTGTGATTTGGATTATTACACTGAAACTTCAGTTTTTGAATATTTTCGGTATTGATAACCAGTTATTTACTTTTGTTTTTGTCGGACTAGTCTTAGTAGCAGGTTATTATTTCCATGCCTTTAAAGACGATGCAGGACTTTTCCAAAGATGGCTAATTTTTGCATTGATTCTGATTGCCTTGCTGTCATTAGTTATCATTGGATCAAAAGTAGAGGCACCTGTTGTGTTTATGGCTCATCATGGAATTATAATTCCTGTTATTTTAGCGATTATTTTTATTTTTAATGTTGCCTACGATATCATTCTTCATATTCTCTATTTGCTGGCAGCTAGGAAAAATAATGATGGCAGCTCAAACCTCATGCACTTTTTGATCATTTCCTTGCTTTATTTAATCTATGTTGGGTTGACATTTGCTAAAAATGATAACCTGATCAATATTGAGATTATTTACCTAGATGAATTTTTGCTATTTGGTGTCTCAGCAGTCTTGGGCATTTGGGGCTTTAGAAAAAGAAGCGAATTGATAAATAAACAGTTGATATTTAGACCTTTAGGCGGATATGTATATTTGGTAATGGGGATCATGGCTTTTTCCGTTTTGACCTGGGTTTTCAGAAATGGAAATGACCCATTGATGGATACATTTGAGGACATGATTGTATTTTCTCATCTTGGTTTTGGTGTTCTTTTCTTCTTTTACGTCCTCTATAATTTTGTAGCTCTACTTAAGGCAGGCCACGGAATTTACCCAGTGGTATTTAGGCCTGTTAATATTCCTTACAATTTAGTTAGGGCTGTCGGTTTTGGTATTGTGGTGGTATTAGTATTAAGGGTTTCTTACCTACCTTATTATCAAGCAGTATCAGGTTACTATGTGAGTCTAGCTGATTATTATCAATATATCGGTGAGGAAGAAAAGGCCACTACCACCTATAAAATTGCACGACAATATGCAGTCACTTCCCATAAGCATAATTTTGAAATTGGAAAGCGTGAGTACGAGGCTAAAAACTGGGCGGAAGCTTCTACCTATTTTTCTCAAGCCAATTTCAAGCGTCCAAGTGTTCAGGCCTACCTCAACAAAGTGCAAGCACAATTAAATGCAAATCTCGTATTTGAGGCACTCTTTACCTTGGAAGATGCGCAACAGGATTTTCCAGATAATCCTTATGTCCTCAATTTGAAAGGCTTGGTTTATGAAAAGTTAAATAAATCAGACTCTTCTTTTATTTATTTTGATGCAGCAAACCGAGCCGCTAAAAGGGGATTGGCGGCAGATGTGGCTAAAGTCAATAGACTTGCTTTGTTTGCCAAAAAAGGGATAGATGAGGATTTGCCTACGCAAGCAACATTGAGTGAAGGATCAGTGGCATATCAAGCTAATTACTTGGCCTTGGCCAATAGAAAGCGTGATTTTATTGACAGCATTCAACTAGAAGCAAAAAAGATTCCGGAATTATTAACTTATAATGACTTTTCGTTTATCTTTAATTACAATATGAATAGGTCATTGGACCACCAAGCCTTCAATTCCGATACCATTGGTTGGTTAGCCAGGTTTTCCGAAAACGAGGCTTTTGAGAAATCGCTTAAATATGCCTCCGCTTATCGATTAAACTATTCGGGAAAAATTAAGGATTCGTATAGTTATGTCTATGAATTAGAGAACGATAATATTTCTGATGCAGGCTATTATTATTTGTTGCATGGGATGTGGTTAATGGAACAAAAAGCATATGCAGAGGCAGCTGAACATTTTGCAAAGGCAGCAGATTTAAAAATGAGCAAAGCGAGTACGTATCGAACTATTGCCTTAATTTTGGATGAAAGATTATTTGAAGCAGCACAGGTGTACAATAAACAATTAGAAACTCAATCAATTTCTCCAGATTTATTGAAAAATGATCCATTATATCAATTTCTTCAAGCTAATCCTGCTCAATTACCAGATAGCTTTAAGTATCTTTGGGTGAAAACCAATTCCTCCTTGCAGGAAGCTGAAAAAGATTCTCTGGAAATGGATTTAGAAAAATCACCCTTCCTTTCTTTGTTGAAATTGAATCGGGCGGAGCGTTGGATCAAGAAGGGGAGTGAGGTTAAGGCAAAAGGGCTATTGATGAATATTGATCTGCCTGATGAAGAAACAGGTTTGATTATATATAAAAACAATCTTTTGGCATTATTGGCAACCATTACGGGGGATCAGGAAGTGGCTAAGGAAGTGAACAAATCAATCTTGTCTGAATATCCTTATAATTACCAATTGGTATGGGAATCATCTCAAGAAAAACAAGATTCAGCAGCTTTAAGTGCTCTTATGGAAAGACTGGGAACTGAAAATCCTTATTTTGAATCAGCAGTTTTACTAAGTGCAGAGTACTTTAATACACAGGATAATCCTGATAAGGCTTATGAAATATTAGTTGAGTCTAGCCGACTAAATTCAAACAGTACAGACCTACTAAAGGCTTATGCATGGCAAGCTGTGAGTATGAATTTAAGTTCTTATGCTGAAAAGGCATACAATGATTTGGCTCAGCAATTGACAGAAAAAGAGTGGGAGGAATTTGCACAAAAATATGAAACTATTAAAGAGGAAGTGGAACAATCACCATGGTAATTTCCGTTTATCACAAATCAATTGTAGATACCATACTTCTGAATTAAATTTTGCGTTGAAACTATCAATAATTAATTATAATAAATGGGACAATCAGTTATTCAAACAGAGGATATAGCTAAAATATATAGAATGGGAACCGAAACGGTGGAGGCACTGAAATCAGTTTCTATCAATATAGATAAAGGAGAATATGTTGCTTTTATGGGGCCTTCAGGATCCGGTAAATCGACTTTAATGAATATCATTGGATGTTTAGATACGCCTACTCGCGGCAGATATCAATTAGCAGGACAAGACGTAAGTGAAACTTCTGAAAATGACCTGGCCGAGATAAGAAATAAAGAAATTGGCTTCGTATTCCAGACATTTAATCTATTGCCGCGGCAATCATCTCTTGAAAATGTGGCGCTTCCATTGGTTTATGCTGGTTTTAGTAAATCAGAAAGAGAAGAACGAGCACTCGAAGTTTTGACTAGTGTAGGATTAGGAGAAAGAGCCTATCATAAGCCAAATGAGCTTTCAGGTGGTCAGCGCCAAAGGGTAGCAATTGCCAGGGCTTTAGTAAATAATCCTAGTATTATTTTAGCTGATGAGCCAACAGGTAATTTGGATAGTAAGACCTCTTATGAAATCATGGAATTATTTCAATATCTACATGATCAGGGAAATACAATTGTAATGGTAACGCATGAGGATGATATCGCGCAATATGCCCACAGGATTATCAGGATGCGCGATGGATTGGTGGAAAGCGATAATATAAATAAAGATATTACCAGAGCTGGAGCTGAGACCGTTTAAGGGGTTCTTAGATTTGTCATATTTTAGTGGAATTATCAACGGTTAAAATCTTTTAAAATCTAATTATATAGTTCGGCTTTTATATTACCGCTTAAAATTCTTAAAATTATTCAATTTTATTCCAACTATCTGTTGTAAGTCAGATTGAATAATTTTAGATTTGAATATGAACGAAATTTCCTACCCAATAAAGTTGTTGATTGCTGATGACCATGAAATTTTGGCCAGTGGGATGTCATCTATTCTTTCCAAAAAAGAAGAATTAGAAATATTGGGAACTGTTTCAAACGGTCAAGAAGTGCTTGATTACTTAGCCAAAAATGAGGTCGATGTAGTGATAATGGATTTGAATATGCCTGTTTTGAATGGCATTGAGGCTACAGAAATTATAAAAAAGAACTTTCCAAAAACGAAGGTTTTGATCCTTTCCATGTTTGATAGAGAAGGCTATATTCAAAATGCCTTAGACGTTGGAGTGGACGGATATGTTTTGAAGAATGTAAGTGAGGAAGAAATTGTATCTGCCGTGCGAAGAATTATGGAAGGAAAAACCTATTTCTCGCAGGATGTTATGGCTAAAATGGCTATGAAAATGAGAGTCTATGGCGAATCTGAAGGTGGAATAAAATTAACCGACACAGAACGTAAAATATTACAATATTTAAGTGAGGGAGACACTTCTGGTGAAATATCGGAAAAATTGGACTTAGCATCAAATACTATTTCTTCATATCGTAAACTTTTATTACAAAAATTTGAAGCTAAAAATGTTTCTCATATGGTGAAAATGGCTTATGAGAAAGGCTATTTAGGATAAAATCCCAATTCTAATAATGAAATTTTACATCATTGCAGGTGAGCGCTCCGGAGATCTACATGGTAGCAATTTAATTAAGGCACTGAAGCAGCAACGGCCCAATGCTGAAATCCGCTGTTGGGGAGGTGACGCAATGGAAGAAGCAGGAGGAGAGTTGGTTACGCATTACCGAGAAATGGCTTTTATGGGTTTTTTTGAGGTAGTAAAACACCTTGGGACGATTCGTAAAAAAATCAACTTTTGTAAAGAAGATATTCTAAGCTATAAACCGGATGCCATCATCTTAATAGATTATGCCGGTTTCAATATGAGAATTGCCAAATTTGCTAAAGCTAATAATATCCCCGTTCATTATTATATTTCTCCGAAGATTTGGGCTTGGAACCAGAAAAGGGCCTTTAAAATCAAGAAAAATGTGGATTATATGTATGTGATCCTGCCATTTGAAAAGGAGTTTTATAAGCGTTATGACTTTGAAGTAGATTATGTAGGTAATCCCTTATTGGATGCCATCAGAGATTTTAAACCAAGTCAAAATTTTGCTTTTAAAGATAAAAACGTAATAGCGGTACTGCCAGGTAGTCGACAACAGGAAGTAGAGCAGATGATGGAAAATCTCCAAAAAGTGACTGTAGAGTTTTCACAGGAGCATTTTGTGGTAGCAGGTGTTAAAAGTTTGGATAAGACGCTATATTCGAAAATCGAGAATCAGTCGAATGTCAGCTTGATATTTGATCAAACCTACGATTTATTATCAAATTCCAAAGCCGCTCTAGTTACCTCAGGAACTGCAACTTTAGAAACTGCCTTATTCAATGTCCCAGAAGTGGTAGTCTATAAAACGGGTACAATATCCTATGCCATAGCTAAGAAAGTGGTGAAAGTAGAATTTATATCATTGGTCAATTTAATTCTTCAAAAAGAAGCGGTAAAAGAATTGATTCAAGAGAAATTCACTGTAAAAAATATTGCGGATGAATTGAAGCACATACTCCCTAAGGGTCAAAAAAGAGCTCAAATTTTAAACGATTACAAGAATTTAAAAGCCTTGATGGGAGATGAGAATACGTCCCAAAAAACAGCTGGAATGATCTTGGAACGTACTATTTTAGTCGATTTATAACTGATTACCTCTAAAAAAATCAGCAATTTCCATTCTTTTTTTACCCTCTGGCTGGATGATTTCTAATGAGAGAATTCCTGGATTGCATTGTATATGAAGGTAGTTTTTATGGTCTGTAATGAGTTTACCAGCGTCTCCTTTTGAATCATAGTCAATAATAGAAGATTCATGGATTTTGTATTTTTTACCGTTAATAACTGCCCAAGCGGTGGGGAATGGATTTAAGCCTCGCACATAATTGTAAAGCTTTTCCACTGGTTCTGTCCATTGCAATTCTGTATTTTCTTTGAAAAGCTTTGGCGCATGTTTTAAAGTTTGATTTTCATCTTGTGGCCTTAGCTCGTAATTTTCATTTTCTATGGATTTTACTGTTTTTAAAACCAAGGCAGCTCCTTTTTCCATGAGCCTGTTATAGACTTCACCGGTTGTATCAGTGATAGAAATGGACTCTTTTTCCTGCATGATAATACTGCCTGTATCTATTTCATGTTTTAGAAAGAAAGTGGTCAGCCCTGTTTCGGTTTCTCCGTTCATTACCGCCCAATGGATCGGAGCGGCCCCTCGGTATTGCGGAAGGAGGGAGGCATGTAAGTTGAAAGTCCCTATTTCAGGCATAGACCATACAGCTTCCGGCAACATTCTAAAAGCCACCACAATTTGTAAGTGGGCTTTCAAAGAAGCTAATTCTGTTTGAAATTCTGGATCTTTTAAATTAGTAGGTTGCATGACGTTAAGACCTACAGACTCTGCATATTCCTTTACGGGAGATTGAGATAGTTTTTGGCCTCGTCCTTTGGGTTTATCGGGGGCAGTAATGACGGCTGCAATATCATAATTATTTTCTACTAATATTTTCAGTGAAGGCACTGCAAAATCAGGAGTGCCCATATAGACGATTCGTAATTTATTCATAGGCAGCAAAGATAAAAATATAGGATGAATTTCAGGGCAAAATGCTAAGCAAATAGTTTTTGGCTAGCATTCGGTCGGACGGTTTTAACCTTCAAACCGCAAGGAATTAAGCCATTTTCGATTTGTAGGCGTTATCGTCTGCTTCCGAATCTTCCTCTAGTTTACTTTCTTCAACAGGAATTGTCATGACCACGTTAATGCCTTTTCCGGGTTTGGAATTAAAGTAAACCGCCCCACTAATAGTATTAACTCTAGCATAAATACTACGCATACCCATGCCTGAATCCACTACATTCTGGACATCAAAACCCTTTCCATCATCTTCGTAGAAAACATTGATTTCTCCATCCGACTGACTTATTTGTAGGGTGATATTTTCAGCTTCAGCGTGTTTTATGGTATTGTTGATCAATTCCAGTGTGATGTGATAAATATTACGTTCTACCTCCAAGGGTAGTCTTTTTTGCAGTCCGTAAATAGCAATTTCCGCCCGAATTTTTTCGGCCTCATTAATGGTTCTGACCATATCTTTTAAGGCCGTTTCCAATCCAAATCGAGTCAGCATATCAGTGGATAGATTGTGCGATATTTCCCTTGTTTCCTTAATAGCCTCATTAATATTGTTCAGTAGCTTATTTTTAAGGTTGGAGGTAGTCTCATTTTGCTCAGACTGAAATAATAGTTTGATAGAAGATAATCTTGCCCCCAGTCGATCATGCAAATCGCTGGCTATTCGATTTCTCTCTTCTTCCTGTCCGTGCATCATGGCATTGAGTTCTTTCAACTCCTGCTCAGTTTTCATATTGGAGATTTCTTCATTCTTGAGCCTTTTTAAATACTCTTGCTTTTGAATAAAGAACCAGATGGTAGATATGATTAACACCACCAAAGTAATACTGAGCCCTAGAAATAGATTTTTCTGAAAGTTTTTTTCAGCTATGGCCAACTGTTGTTCCTTTATTTCGGCTTCCTTTAGCTCGGTCTCATATTTTGTTTCGAGGTTTTTTACTTCCTGCATTTTTTCTCTGTCATATAGAGAATCTCTTAAATGGTTGAATTCTTGAAATAGAACAGAAGCTTCTTCCACTTGTCCGATTCCCATTTTGGCCTTTACCATATTGGAATAGAGATTCATTTTTCGATTGGGATCTCCTAAATACTCTGCTAATTCTAGACTTTTTTCGTAGTACTCTAAGCTTTCTTTGTATTTCTTTTGTTTGAGGAGAACGTTGCCGATGTTCATTTTTGTTTTAGCGATATCATGTTTATCATCTAAAGCAGTACTAAGGCTTATGGAATTTTGATAATTATCGAGAGCAGCCTCCATGTTATCTTTGGTTTCATACAGAACACCTAAATTATTATACAAATTAGAAAGATTAATTGAATCATTAATTGCCTTAAATGATTCTAATGAGTTTAGATAGTAATGGACCGCGGAATCATAATTGAAAAATTCCGGATCCGTGGATGAAAAGATCAATCCAATATTCATATTAATAATAGCGGACTTTCTATCACTTTGATTTTTTGGCAGTAGTCTTTGGGCCTCCTTGTAATATTTGAGTGCTAGTTTTACGTCTTCTTTAAGATAATAATTAGCAAGATTATTATAGTTTCCTACTAAAGCCTCGTAGTTACTGACCTTATTGTTTATTTTAATTGCTTTGTAAAAATAATTTAATGCATCTTTTCTATTATTAAAACTACTTGAAATTAGGCCTAAGTAGTTATATGATAGTGCAATCCCAACAGAGTCGTCATGCTGGCCATATTGCTCTATGGCTTTTTGGAAATATTGAAAGGAAGAGTCTAATTTATTTTCATATCTTAATTCCTTAGCTTTAATAAAATACTGATTTTCTATTTCTTGTGAGAAATGAATGGAAAAAGTGAGTAAGTTTAAGACTGTGAAAACAAAAAGAAACCTCATCATTGTATAAAATTACAATAATGAGGCCTTAAATAAAAATATTATTCTATTCTTCAATTTCTCCTGCAGAACCTTCACTACATCCAGTACAAGTTTCTGTATCCATATTAGGCTCGTCAATTAATTCACAAGCTGAAAAGGTAAACATGGCTACTATTACTAATGCGTACTTAATTGTTTTTAAAGTTTTCATGTTGTTGTTGTTAAGTGTTCCCTACTATTTAATTATATCACAATATTAGGCTTATTTAACATTCTGTAAAACACCTAATTAGGGGTTTGTTAAACTATTTTCGAGGTGTTTATGATATGACAGAAGGGGTGGGGCTATCCTAGAAGTAAGGTGTTTGAGTACAAGAAAAGGGGTTTTTCTGCCCCATTTTCGAAAGTGTATTAATCTGCTATTATAAATCATATAAAGTATTGATAAACAGAGGTTAATTGGTTATTTTCTTGTTTTTATTGACGAAGTGACAAAATCGAAAATACCACCTGAAACTACCCAAAATGTATAATATTTACCCCCAAAAGGGTATGAAAAATACCCCTTTTTTATTTTTAAATACCCCTTTTCTGGTGTTTTCTAGAAAGTCTGATTGTTCTACCTTTGAATTGTCGCTTATGAATTAATGCATTGTGCATTCAACCAAGATCTTTTATATAGAGCGGCATCACCCGAAGAGACGGGGCATACAAGATGATGGTTAACTTCTCCCCTATTGTTGTTAAGATGTCATTTGTCCCGTCTTTGAGGGTTTTTTTAGTTGCAATAGGTGCTAATAAAAAGAAGTTTATAAATGGTGTAAAAATATAGGGATTAATTTAAAATCTTTGGACTATGAGCTTACCAAAATATTTCAGCAATCCTTATTTTCATCCGCAGCATCAACTACTTCATCAGAAATTAAGTCCGGTTCTAAAAATGCTGTCTGGCCTTACGCAAGCGCCTCAATCTTTTTTAGCTTTATGGGATGAGGATTATCAGCAGCAATATAATTTAGAAACTGAAACTTATGTCCAGTTAAATATTGATTTCAAACTTTTTAAATCCAGATTTTCAAAGCTCAACCCTGAAGTGATTTATGTCCCAAATGTTAGATACCATACTCTTTTCCAAAATATTGATTTCTTTAAATCATTTGTTGATGAAGAACAGCTATTGATTTATCCCCTTGTGGATGGTCATCAACATGCTAAGGGTATAGTGGGTGTAATTTTACCAAAATCTGAAAATCTAGCTTTCGATTTCCTTTTCAAACAAATGGAATCAGTCGGTTCCTATATAAATCAATTATTTCAAGATTATCTTGATCACCAAAAAAGTAGTTTACTTAATCATATAAATTTAGAAGATCTGCCATCATCATTTTTTGAAGCAGAAATTAATCAGAAGCAGGAATTGGTTTTTAGCAATTTCAGCAAAACATTGATGCGAAAGCATCCGACATTTGCAATCGAATGCTCTGCTGAAAAAAGGATGAGCGAGCTGTTAAGCATGACTTTGGCTGACTTTTATGCGCTTATTAATAAAATCAAGGATAAACAGAATATGGAATATGTGTATTCCTGCTCTAACCAGGAAGGAGTAAAGAAATACTTTTTGATCAAATTGCATATTTCTGAGATTAGTTCAAAGGGGTATCGATTTTTAGGCGTTTTAGAAGATTTTACGGTTCAGAAAGCATATAGTAGTGTACTTGATCAAATGATTTTTGATATTTCTCACGTTATGAGAAGACCTGTTGTGACCATGAAGGGGCTGACTAACTTAATTGATATGGATATTTTTGATAAACAAGAACTGACTGAAATCACTAGAAAAATAAAAACTGTTTCAGAGGAAATGGAAGAATATATTGGGGCAATGTTTAAGATATATGAAGCTAAACAGGATGCTATATATCATTTGTGATTTGTGAATTAATTAAACCGAGGCCTTAAAAAGCCTCGGTTTTTTGTTTTTTAGATAATATTTAGTTCTTTCCCCACTTTCGTGAAAGCTTGAATAGCTTTATCCAAATGCTCTGTATCATGAGCCGCAGATAACTGCACCCTTATTCTTGCTTGTTCTTTAGGTACCACAGGATAAAAGAATCCGATTACATAAATCCCCTCTTCTAATAGTCTGTCTGCAAATTTTTGAGAAAGAGATGCATCGTAAACCATAATAGGTACTATAGCAGAATCACCATCTTTTATATCAAAGCCTGCTTTCTTAATGTTTTCTTTAAAGTAATTGATATTATTTTCAAGTTTATCCCTCAACTCAGTCGAACTGCTCAACAAGTCAAAAACAGCTATTGATGCTCCAACAATCGATGGAGCCAATGAGTTGGAAAACAAATAAGGCCTTGATTTTTGTCGCAGCATATCAATAATTTCCTTTCTGCCGGAAGTAAATCCACCCATGGCACCACCTAAAGCTTTTCCAAGTGTGCCTGTAATAATATCCACTCTTCCCATCACATTATTGAGCTCATGTGTTCCTCTTCCAGTCTTTCCTATGAAACCTGTTGCATGACAATCATCTACCATGACTAAGGCATCATATTGCTCGGCCAAATCACAAATTTTATCTAATTGTGCTACATAACCGTCCATGGAGAACACGCCATCAGTCACAATGATTTTACTTTTGGCATCTTTTGCTTTTTTCAACTGCTCTTCTAAGTCTGCCATATCATTATTTTGATAACGATACCTGGCAGCTTTACAAAGCCTTACGCCATCTATTATAGAGGCATGATTCAGAGAATCTGATATGATAGCATCTTCTGGACCTAAAATAGGTTCAAAAACTCCACCATTAGCATCAAAAGCTGCTGCATAAAGAATCGTGTCTTCAGTGCCTAAAAAATCAGCAATCTTTTTTTCAAGTTCCTTGTGAATATCCTGAGTTCCACAAATAAATCGAACGGATGACATCCCAAATCCGTGTGAGTCTAAGGTGCTTTTGGCTGCTTCCAGTACTTTAGGGTGCGAAGAAAGCCCTAAGTAATTATTGGAACAGAAATTTAAAACCTCTTTCCCGCTGTCTGTTTTGATTGCAGCTCCTTGTGGAGTAGTAATAATTCTTTCTCTTTTATAAAGGCCGTCTTTTTTGAGTTGTTCAAGTTCGCCTTGTAATTTTTTCTGAAGATTTCCGTACATATTTCCTGAAATTTTTCTTTTGAACAAAGATAAGCTTCCTTCTACGAATCACCATTAATTAATAAAGTTTTCAAACAGACTGAAAATTTTAAATGTCGATCCAGAAGGTATTATCTCAGTGAATTTTATAATTGATTTCAATATTTACATAAATACGAAGTTATTTATAACCTTTAGCTCATGTCTACATAGAAAGGATTGTATAGATAATTTGTTTAATGAAAATTATCTTTACAGGCCAACTAGCCATTTAAACATTAACTGCAACAACAAAACGAAGTTCGATCTTAAATTATGCATTAATCCCTTAAAGGCATCATTTCATAAATTTTCATTTCATTTTTTCAAAGAAAGAAAAATGATGGAACTCTCAAGTTGGTAATTAATTGAAGCTATCGCACAAATTATGACTTCTTAAAAATTTAGACTTAATATACCGGTAATAGAGTAGTTATATTAATGGAACTCAGGTTAAAATGAATGACAGTTTTAAGAAGTTGAATATCGAAAATTGGTGTTGATAGTTTAATTGGAAGGTTAGAACTTTAATATCTATCTATTTATCAAATATTTGTACAATTGTAATGTTTAAAGGCTAACCCAATTTTCTTAACCGATATATCCCTCTAGTTTTGCTTTATGTTTCAGAATCTGGAGGGTGGATTACTTGTAAATCAAAAAAAATGTTTTTCCGTTAACAACAAAATGGAAAATAGCTTCACGGCTTTTAAGGACTTTTTTGAGTCAGCAAATAATCCCATGTTTATAATTGATTTAGATTCCCATCAACTGCTGAATGTAAATCGTCAATTTGTCAATGAGCAATATTCATCGCAACATGCCCTTAGCTTATTTGAATCAAAATTAAGAGAATGCAATGGTTCACGATCATTTAGTGTGAAGCAAGATGAAAAAATAATTCTGTTTAATATTGTATTTGAGAAGGAGAAAAAAGCTCTTGTTCAAATTTTAGAATCTGAGCCAGAGCCGGCTCAGGAAAATTCTGGTTCTATTCCCTCAAAGCATCCATTTGATGAAATTGCCTCTAATAAGTCATTCATTAACAGATTGCCGTGCGGTATCATACATACAAATAAGAATTTTGAGGCACTTTGGTTCAATGATAAGTTAGAGAAATTATTTGGCCGTGAGATCGAGGAGCAGTTTAACTTTATTGATGCGATTTATGTAAAAAATATATCGCAGTTCTGGGAAAAAATAGAAAAACTGAATTCGGGAGAGGAGCAAGTTAAATTTTCCTTTGTAATTCATAATGTAAAGAAATCGAGTGAGGTTTTCATTAATGCTACGGCCATGGCGGTAGGAAAGGACCAGCAACTACAAGATGGTTTTGTTTTTATTTTAGAAGACAAAACTGAAAATATGCATTTCTCTGAAGAAATTACTAAACAAAATTTGGCCTTGAATCAGATCAATCACGAGTTGGATAAATTTCTTTATAGTGTATCGCACAACATAAGAGGACCTATCGCTTCATTAGAAGGTTTATTAAAGGTTATTGAAATCTCTGATGTAAATACAGTTAATGAATTACAGCATCATCTTAGGTTGAATCTAAGACTATTAAATGGTTTTGTGAGTGACATCAATAATGTTGCAACTAATATTCACACTCATGTTAATTATGAAGAAGTCAATCTTAGGGATATTTTAGAACAAACGGTATTATTTGTTGATGATATTTATGAAATCAAACCAAATATTAATTTTGAAATTCCTGCTTCGTACAGCATAAAAACAGATTCAAACCGTTTTGGTATGGTAATTAAATCTTTATTGAAGAACAGTTTTCAATATAGAGATAGCCGTAAAGATGATTTTAGAATCGATTTTAAAGTAAAGCAAAATGAAGATTTCCATTTAATTGAAATTATAGATAATGGTATTGGTATTCCAGATAAAGTAATGCCATACGTCTTTGATATGTTTTACAGAGGAACAGAGCTATCAAGTGGAAATGGAATGGGACTGTATAATAGTAGGGAAATATTGAAGAAAATAGGAGGCACAATGAATATTGAAAGTAAAGACCGGGAATGGACAAAAGTTAAGATTTATGTCCCTATGCATGTTTAAGTAAAGAGATTAGTAGTGAAAAAGCCTCATTGATTTTAAAATCAATGAGGCTTTTTCACTAGACTGTTTTGAATTTATTCTCCTAATATAAAGTATAAACCAAAAGTAGGAGCAAAAGTATTGGTTCCTAAATTTATTCCATTTGAAACAGTGGTCGTATTTCCGCCAGCTGGAGTAACAGCATTTCTGCTAAATGAAATCATATTTAACTCAAAATTAAATCCGACTTTGGACCCTGGAGTAAAAAGTATTCCGGGGTTAAGACCAAGATTAAATGAAGAACGATCATTCAAATCTGTTCTATCATTTCCGTTGATGGCAGTAGATCCCCCAAAACCAAAACCAATTCTAGCAGCACCATATAAGTGAACATTTTCTCCTAATCCGAAATAGTATCTTGCTTCAGGACTAAATGAAATGCTATTTGTTCTCACATAGTCATCTTCTCCTAAGTTATTTCTTTGAGTTGTAAATCCCACTGCTCCACCAACTGATAAATTATCACTTAAGAAATACTGTGCATTAGGCAATAATCTTATTTCTTGAAAGTCAGCATTCTCTATATTCTGAAATTGAGCACTACCGCCAATTAGAATACTTCCACTTCCTAATTGAGCAAAAGCTTGCTGAGAAAAGATTATAACGAGCAAAATCAAAGTTACTTTTTTCATATATTTTTTTTCTATTTTAGTTGTACTGCAATATTAACTGAAAGATTCAAGATTTATTATATCATGTATTATTTTACCATAAATAATAAAAAAGCACAGACCAATCTATTGATCTGTGCTATGAACAGTGAAATATGCGTCTTTAAATTTTATCGGATATTCAATCCCATACCAACTGAAAGTGTATTGTACTTTTGTATCGTGTAATCAACATTTAATGCCAAGACCCACAAAATCTTTACTCGTGCACCAACAGTAAATCTAGGTCCACCGCTACCATCGAAAGTTAAATCAATTGGATCTGTAACGGTATAAGATTCTCCTCCTCCGGAAAATTCATAATCACCTTTCATAGCGAAATTTGATCTCACAATATTTACTCCGAGACCCGCATATGGGGTGAAAAATAATAGCTTTTTTGAAATTATAGCTTGAATAGTTGTTGCACTGGCACCGAATTCTGCAAATTGACCTTGACTCTCATCAATTTGGTAATTAGTTGAAATTCTATTGAAACCAATTAATCCAGACAGATCAAAAGGTAATAATTTCATTCCCGGGATCCATTGTTTGAAATCATGTTTTACTCCAAACCCGAATGATTGAAAACTAAAATCCCCAACATTTATTTCTGGTGTAAATCTGATTATTAAGTCAGTACTTTTAACAATTCCAATTCCTAGCTGTACAGTAGGGGTTGGAATAGCTAAAGGACCAGGATAATCCAAATCTCCCAGTATACCGTCTGGTGCACCAATATTCTCCGTGTACGAAACGCTTTGACCTGCTGCGATTTCTCTCTCTCCACTTATCTGTAGCTGCTGATTTGTACTACTTCCTACAAAAGTAGGTAAGCTGGTATTACTTGGGTCGGCTAGTGATATATTATCATATTCTGAAGCCACGAACTCAAATGTTTTTGCCGCATCCGGGATAGTGGCCATATTGATATTGAAAGTCAAATCAAATCCCAAGGTCTTATGCGGTTTTGCCGTGTTATACCAACCATTCGCTAAACCATTACCTATTGAGGTAGCCACTGGGTTCATATAATGTTCTAAATAGGTATTGGCATCTGCCACTCCTGAATTTACAACTTGCTCAAAGTCTTGCGCTTGAGTATCATTCAAGTTAGCTAAACTATAAATAGCTAAAATTATTCCTGTAAATATTCTTTTCATAGTGTTGTGTTTTGGTGATACATATGTATAAAAGTATTGAATTTTTATTGAATTTTTTAATTTTAATATTCTTCACTTCATTAAACCTAAAAAAATATTTTTATTCGAAAGTACTGAATAGTTTTTCTCAACATACTCTCGACCTTTTTTTCCTAACTGATTTCGTAAATTATAGTCTTCTATTAGATCTGATAATTTCTGTGTCCATTCCTTTTCATTTGTTGCAGAATACCCAGCTCTGCTTTCTGTAAGTAATTTTTCATTAACTCCGACCGGTGATCCCACAATAGGTTTTTTAACTGCCATATATTGCAATAATTTAAAACCACATTTTCCCTGACTCCAAATATCATTGCTTAGTGGCATGATACCGATATCTATTTTATTTAAGTCTTCTATCTCTGACCTTTTACTCCATGGTATAAACCGCATGTAATGGACATCAAAATCAGGCTTTTGGTTGGAAATTACCAACAATTCAAAGTCATAATTAGTCGAGAGTTGATCTAAAACAGGTAGGACTAGTTTTAAATATTGGAGTGTAGAATGCGTTCCAGTCCAACCAATAACGGTTTTTTCGGAGTCTTTTTTTTCCAAAGCTCGGTGGTAAGTTGTATCTATAGTAGTTGGATTAACTACAACTTTATCATTGTATTTTTTGGCAAATTCAGCTAAATATTCGTTCCCACAACTCACCTTATAGCTCCACTTACAGATATTTCTGACTTTCGATTTCCATTTTAAAACTGCTTTTAAGCTACCTTTTTCGCCAGGGTCTTCTAGCCAAATTGCATCATCGAAATCATAGATGATTTTTTTTCTCCATATAAAGCGAACAATCCATTCAAAAAAGGGCGGGCCTACTGGAGATGCTTCTCTATGGATAAATATAAACTCATAAGAATGAAGCTGAAATAACAATAAAAAGCGTTTGATAAAAGATATGATAAGCCATGCTATTTTTTTGGCGCTATTTCCTGATTTATAGAGGATTTTCCAGGCTTTAAGATTTAAAAATGGGGCTAATCGAAATGCATATGCTTCATTTTTTATGATGTTGAGATATTGCTCATATCGAAAACGCTGACTAGGAGCTTCATCAAAAGGGTAGGGGCAAATAAAAAGTATTTTACGAGGCTTCATTTATTCTGGTATCCTGATTTCTCCAGTCCCCATGTGAACACATGATCCACCTACTAAAACTTTGGATATTTTTCCGTCTTCCTGCACTATCTGCATTTTTATTTGGCTTGGCCTACCCATTTCGTATCCCTGTTCACCAATGGATAATTCACTTAAATCAGCAATGTTGTAGTTATGTATATAAGAGGCTAAAGGACCGTGGGCGCTTCCTGTTGCAGGGTCTTCAGGTACTCCAATATGGGGTGCAAACATACGGCTATGAGTCAGATGATTTTTATCCTCCGTTTCCATAGTGAAAGCCATTACACCCGTGATAAAAATTTCATCTAAAATCTCAGTAAAAAGCTCATTGTTTAGTTTTAGGTTTTTTACTGAATTTAATGTTTGAATTGGAACCATTAAAAATGGATTTCCACAATTCACTATTCTGCAGGGAAAATCTTTTGAAATCTCCTCTTCTTCAACTGAAAGAAGCGAGGCAACAAGTTTTTTGTCTTTGAAGCTCTGTTCAAATTTAGGTAATGGTTGCTCCATTAGTATTTTAGAAATCTCCATATCGTGCTGCTCGAATTGGACCTTAATCTTTCCAATATTTTGTTCTAGCAATAGTTCATTAGCTTTCTTAGGCTTTATTCCTTTTTCTTTTAATAAGTAATATGAAGTGCCAATTGTAGGGTGACCGGCAGTGGGCAATTCCATTCCAGGCGTGAAAATTCGCATTTTAATATCAGCTTCGGCACTAGGTTTGTTCAAGAAAACTGATTCCGATAAATTTAATTCTTTTGCTATTTTTTGCATTTGTTCAGCACTCAAGCCTTCGGCATTATCGAAAATTGCCAGTGGGTTTCCGCCAAAAGGCTCTGAAGTAAAAACATCAATAAGCTTAAATTTTATTGTCTTAGCCATATCCGAAATTAAGAAAAAAGATTAAGGAAAATAGTAATATTAACTAATCGTATGTTTATGCCTAAGAAAAAAAATGGCTCAACTTAATTAAAAGTTGAGCCATTTGTAATAATTGTAATAGAGCTTTATTTATCATCTCCTTTTTTACCGCCAGATGATTTTTTAGCCGAACTTGATCCTTTATCACTTCCGGATATTGAATCTCTCATGTCAGTATCAGCTTGAATATTTTGCATTCTGTAGTAATCCATAATTCCCAAATTACCGCTTCTAAATGATTCAGCGATAGCTTGAGGAACCTGTGCCTCTGCTTCAATTACTTTTGCTCTAGCTTCTTGTGCTTTGGCTTTCATTTCTTGCTCTTCTGCAACCGCCATCGCTCTTCTTTCCTCTGCTTTGGCTTCAGCTACTTTTAAGTCGGCAGATGCTTGGTCTGTTTGTAGTTTCGCTCCAATATTGGCTCCTACATCCACATCTGCAATATCAATAGATAGAATTTCAAAAGCAGTTCCTGCATCCAAACCTCTTTGCAATACTAATTTCGATATCTTATCAGGGTTTTCCAATACGTTTTTATGTGAATTAGCAGAACCAATTGAAGTTACGATACCTTCACCCACTCTGGCTAGAATAGTATCTTCTCCTGCTCCCCCGACCAATTGTTGAATGTTAGCTCTAACAGTAACTCTTGCAATCGCAATTAATTGAATACCATCTGCCGCAACTGCTGCTACTTTAGGGGTAGTGATTACTTTCGGATTAACTGAAATTTGAACTGCTTCAAATACATCTCTACCTGCTAAGTCAATTGCAGTGGCTTGTTTGAATCCTAGTGTAATATTGGCCTTATCTGCAGATATTAATGCCTTGATGACATTGGGTACATTACCACCGGCCAGGTAGTGGGTTTCCAGTTCATTGGTGGTCACTTCTAATCCAGCTTTGGTCGCAGTAATCATTGATTCCACTATAATTCGAGGAGGAACCTTTCTGATTCGCATAAAAACCAGTTCGAATAAACCTACTTTAACACCTGAGAAAATTGCAGTAATCCACAGGTTTATAGGTACAAAGTACAGGAATACGAAAAATAAGACTATTCCTGCTATAACAATAAAAATTAATGAAGTGTCCATATTATTTAATTGGTTCTACAAATATTCGTTTTGAATCTATTCTAATTATTTGAATTTCTTGCCCAGCACCGATCCACTCTCCCTTGCTTCTGACCTCGTAAATCTTGCCAAAAATTTCGGCTTTTCCAATTGGTTTTAAATCGGAAACTGTTTTTCCTTTTTCACCTACTTGAAAAGAGAATATATCTTCATCATTCACCTTACTTTTAATGCTTGATTTTAAAGAAAACCGATCCCAAGAATTGGATTTAAAACTGTAAACAATTCCAAGGATTGTAACTAGAGCAGTACCTGCAACGGTCCAATAGCCTGCAACATTTCCATAGTCATCAAAAACCATGAAAATCCCCACAATAGTGAGCAGAAGACCAATTACGCCCACGAAAGTTGTACCAGGTACAAAAATCAATTCGGCAATTATTAGCAGTAAACCAGCAAGGATTAGAAAAATAATTCCTATCATAATTTAAAATTAAGCCTAAAAATAATTAAAATCAGTAAGCTTTTGCAAAAAGCACTCTTTTATTTGAAGGCTTACCTGAATAAATGCATTTTCCATTTTCTTCTTTAGCGTCCAACGGAATACAGCGGATTGTGGCTTTAGTTTCTTCTTTTATTTTTTCCTCAGTTTCTGCAGTCCCATCCCAATGTGCACTGATGAAACCACCTGTTTTCTCGAGTTGAGATTTAAACTCCTCATAAGAATCTACTTTATAGGTATTGGAAGTTCTAAAATCTAAAGCTTTTTTATAGATATTGTTTTGAATCAATTCTAATGTGTTCTCAATAGTGGATTCAATACCCTCGATATTAACGGTTTGCTTTTCTTTAGTGTCTCTTCTTGCTAATTCTACCGTACCATTAGCCAAATCTCTAGGGCCAATGGCAATTCTTAATGGAACTCCTTTCAATTCCCATTCTGCAAACTTAAATCCAGGCTTATGAGTATCTCTATCGTCAAACTTTACAGAAATCCTTTTCTTTTTTAATGTCTTTTTTAGCTTTTCAGCTACTTCAGCTATTTTATTTTGTTCTTCTTCTGTTTTGAAGATAGGAACTATAACGACCTGTATTGGTGCCAATCTTGGTGGCAAAACCAATCCTTCATCATCAGAATGAGCCATAACCAATGCGCCCATCAATCGAGTACTTACGCCCCAGGAAGTACCCCAAACAAACTCTTGTTTTCCTTCCTTCGTAGCAAATTTTACATCAAAGGCTTTGGCAAAATTTTGACCTAAGAAGTGAGAAGTGCCTGCCTGTAAGGCTTTTCCATCTTGCATTAATCCTTCAATGCAATAGGTTTCCATGGCACCTGCAAACCTTTCACTTTCAGATTTTAAACCTTTGATTACTGGTAAAGCCATAAATTCTTCTGCGAATTCGGCATATACGTTAATCATTGTTTCAGTTTCTTCAATAGCCTCTTGCTTGGTAGCATGAGCGGTATGGCCCTCTTGCCACAAGAATTCAGCTGTTCTTAAAAACAAGCGAGTTCTCATTTCCCATCTTACTACATTTGCCCATTGATTGACTAGTAATGGTAAGTCTCGATATGATTGCACCCAGGTTTTGTAGGTGTTCCAGATTATGGTCTCTGAGGTAGGCCTAACAATGAGCTCTTCTTCCAGTTTTGCATCAGGATCTACTACAATTCCTTTCCCATTTTCATCATTTTTTAATCGGTAATGAGTAACAACTGCACATTCTTTAGCAAAACCTTCAACATGATCTGCCTCCTTGCTTAAATATGATTTAGGAATAAATAGAGGGAAATAAGCATTCTGATGTCCTGTTTCTTTGAACATATCATCCAATTCTCTTTGCATTTTTTCCCAAATTGAAAATCCATAAGGTTTTATAATCATGCACCCTCTTACTGCAGAATTTTCAGCCAAATCTGCTTTTTTCACTAATTCATTGTACCATAGTGAATAATCTTCACTTCTTTTTGGTAATACTTTCGCCATTTTATAATTTTTGGTATGAAGTTTGTATCAATATTCTTGATTAATATCTCGAATGATTTTCATATATTGAAATCAATTTACAATATTAATCGTTGTAAAATTAGAAACATTAAATTATGTAGCCATGAAAACCTTAAGCTTTATATTACTTATCAGTATATTTATTATTCCAGAGGTCGGATTTGGACAATCTGATCTGAAGGTAGAAAACGATGATTTGTACTTTACTTCTAAAGATAGAAAGGTATTAAACGAGAAAATTGCCTTAGAAGAAAAGCGTAAGGCTGAGGAATTAAAAAAATCAGGCTACGCTTATGATCAATTTGAATCTTCCAATGAAGGCTTAAATGATTTAAAAAGCAATGAAAAGAAACAAAATGCCGAATTAAATCAGGAGCCACCTGTTGCAGAGCAGTCAGAAGAGCAAGGATGGTATTATGATGAAAATGCAGCAAGAAGAGGTTTAAATCCTCAGACTGGTCAAACTCAAATCCATAATTACTATGGTGGAATGAATCCAATGATGTATGGTTGGAACGATCCGTGGATGTATGGTGGAATGAATCCGATGATGTATGGAGGGTTTTATGACCCATTCATGTTCCGCCCTGGTTTTAACGTTGGGTTTGGATTTAATTCCTGGGGAAGGAATTCATGGTCAATTGGATACGGTCGAGGCTTCTATGATCCGTTCTATGACCCATTCTTCGACCCTTATTGGGGAAGTCCGTTTGCGTACAGGAACTCATGGAGAAGACCATTTTGGGGTTCAAGCTACGGATGGGGTTACAATAATGGATATAGAAACGGCTTCTATGATGGTTATAATGTAGGACTTTATAATGGTCATTTATTAGCTGATAATACTTTGAATAGGAGAAGTAGAACTTATACCAGTAATCCACGAGTTAGCAGATCTGCTACGAATGCTAGAGTGGCTAGTAGTAGGACAAGAAATGTAAGCGATAATTATAGTGTAAGCAGAAATGTGGGAACGGAAAGAAGTAGAAGCGCATTGCAAGTGGCGGACAGGTCAGCTAGAACCAACAATGTCTCTAGCAGATCAAGTGCTACAGCAAGAACGGCTAGTGTTAACAATGCTAATAGCTCGATGTATAGCAGAACTTCAAGAACGGCACAGTATGCTCGCTCTGCATCTGACAATAATGTACGAACTGCTTCTTACTCTGGGAATAGAGGTAGAACGGTTGCAAACAATGCCTCAACTGTAAGTAGAGCAAATACCAGTGCTAATAATAGTTCTAGATACTATAATAGTTCCAGAACTAATAGATCTTCATACTCCTCAGGAAGAAGCTCTAGTAATAATAGAAGCGCAACCTTTGGAAATAGCTCAAATAGAAGCAGTAGTTCTTTTGGAAGATCATCAGGATCTAGCAATAGCTCCTACGGAAGATCGTCCAATAGTTCAAGTAGAAGTTCTTCTTTTGGGAGATCATCTTCAAGCTCTAGAAGTAGTAGTTCAGTGGGAAGATCTTCATCTTCTAGTAGATCTTCCTCTGGTAGCAGCTCAAGAAGTAGTGGCTCATCTAGAAGCAGCTCATCATCTAGAGGCGGAAGAGGTGGATGATAATATATAAAGCACCTTATACCAAGGTGCTTTTTTTATTAACGTTATCTAATTATATCCTTAAAAATTTCTTTGAGAATACAGGAATTCTATATCAAATTATTTTAGCACTATTAACTTTTATTCAATGAAAACGCTCAAATATTTTTCCCTAATATTTATAGGGTTGTTATATTCATTCAATTCTTTGGGGCAAGTCCCACTTTATACCGCTGATGCTGTGAGGTTCAGTCAGACTGATGGCGGAGGTTCTGCAAGATTTGTAGCATTGGGGGGCGCAAATGTCTCCTTAGGTGGCGATATAAGTAGTATTTCAGGTAATCCTGCAGGTTTAGGTTTCTATAATCGGTCGACTTGGGCAATTTCACCTGTATTAAGAATTGGCGACTTCAGCGCTGAATACGAAGGACAAAACAACCAAAATATGGGGGGTAACTTTCAAATCCCAAATATGGGAATGGTTTTTCATAATAGGTATGAAGAATATGCTGGATCAAAATGGATATCAGGTACATTTGGTATTGCTATTAATCAAAAGCAGAGCTTTTACAATAATATAAATTATAGAGGCACGGTCGAACAGGGAAACGATGGCTTCATATATGATTTTACTGAAAGCTCTTTATTTCCGTTCCTGACGGATAATGGATTTAGAGAATTTAATTTTAGAAATGAAATCGAAGATGTAGCAAATTCCGATACTTACACCTATTTAGCTTATCAGACTTATTTGTTGCAGACTTTTACTACAAATGATGATACATTTATTGTTGATAGGTATGATTATGATGGAAATACTGACGGTTACTTGACACAGTCTGTTAATCACAGAGAAAATATAGATAGTTATAGTGGTTTAACCACCTTAGATTTGTCTTATGGCGCCAATTACAATGATGTACTTTATTTAGGAGCAGCTCTTAATGTAAACTTTCTTAATTATCGTCAAGTTAGAAATTTTAGGGAGACACCGGACAACAGCTTGTTAAACTATATGGAGCTAAATGAGGAGACCATTATTTCAGGCACTGGAGCTGCCTTTACGATTGGTGGTATTTTTAAGCCTATAAATATTTTGAATTTAGGCTTCTCCTACACAACTCCAACATTTATTTCTATGACAGAAACTCAAGAAATATCAATGGAAAGCTTCTTTATATATAATCCTGAAACAGATGAGGAAGATGTTAGCTATGAAGAGGAAGTACTAAATGAAGTCCCAGCTTATAGCTTAAGATTACCACAGAAGGTATCTGTAGGCGCTACTGCATTTTTATCTAAGTACGGTTTTGTAACGGCTGATTTAGAGTATGTAGATTATTCCTCGGCTAGGTATAGCAGTACGAATGGAGCATTTGGCGGTGATGCCCCTGATGTTGGAAGTGAATTGCAAAATACATTTAATTTGAGGTTAGGAGTAGAGGGCAGGTGGAATATATTAAGAGCAAGAGCTGGTTTTGCATATTTCGATAACCCCTACAGAAGCTTTGATCACAATAGACAGTCTATTTCGGGAGGTGTGGGAATAATAAGAAAAAGCGGCTTTTTTGTAGATGCCACTTACACTGTAAGTAGTTTAACCAACCCCAATATTACTGCATATGCAGGAAGCGATATTATAACATCAGAATCAAATATTTCAAATGTTAGGATTACGCTAGGAAAGAATTTCTAGGATCTTTTGGATTAAGGCGCTTTTAGTTTTAAGAAAGCGCCTGTATAGTTGTTTCATCCCAGTCTTTTAGGTGATGAGTTGCTTTGTTATAATAATCAAATCTTTTGTTTTTCAGTTGTTCTAATTTATTGAAAATATCTGCTTGCTTATTGCAATGCGAAAAAAGAGGTCTGGTGTTTTTTGCTGGATCCCATATTCTTTTTGCTATAAGCTGTAGTGGAGGGTTAAGAAATATTGTTGAGCCTTTTTTATTCATTAACTCCATATTATTATTGAAGCATGGTGTACCTCCTCCTGTTGAGAGCATCATGGCTTGATAATTATCGGCCAATTTCTCCAGGTAAAAAGATTCTAGATTGCGAAAATAATCTTCACCTTCGCTTTTGAAAATTTCAGTTATAGGAAAACCTTCATTATTTTCAATGATATCATCCAAATCAAAAAAAGGAAGTTTGATTTTTTCCGACCATATTTTTCCCCAATGACTTTTCCCACTTCCTGGCAATCCTACTAGGAAATAGCGCATTATTTTAATTTTTCAGTGATGTCAATAGGATCAGGGACGTCATTAAAGTGCCATTTGGCTTTAACAGTCCCGTCTTCCACTAATACCAGACCAGGGTTTGAACGAATAATTGTTTTTAAAACGGTAGCATCAGCATAATAGAAATCAGTTTTCATCCCTCTTCGAGCTCTAACTTGCAAGACATCCTCCGCAGACGATGATGTCAAAATTATTGGTTCAATTCCTGGACTTAATCTTGAAATCAAATCATTTACGTCAATTAAACCTTCCGTGTTTGAATTTGAAATATCATAAGCTACTATCCACAACTTTTTTCCGCTCAAAACCATATCTGTCTTATCCCCAGATTCATTCCAAGTGGCAAAATCAGTGATTTTAGGAGTTGAGGCCTCTTCATTAATTACTGCATGACCAACCAGTTTATAGCCGTCCTCTTCAGATTTGTAGTCAAAAGACTTAAGCTTTTCTCCATTTTTTTCAAAGGTATATTGAAATTTCGGACTTTCTTTGGCTTGCATTGCACTAGGTATATGTGTACCTATTTTATAGGCTCTAAAATCGATTGGTGGCAAATGCCTGACTGCATAAATGCAAAGTAGAAAACTTATGCCTGTAACACAGATTACTATAATGTTCTTTGCAGCAAATGTACTTTCCTTAATCTTTTTGATATTTAGATATAAGAAACCAATAAGCACAACTAAAATAATGTCTTTAGTGAATGATTGCCAAGGGGTTAAGGTTATAGCATCACCGAAGCATCCGCAATCTGTTACTTTATTGAAATATGCTGTATAGAATGTCAGAAAAGTAAAGAATACAATCATTATGCTTAATAGGTTCATGGTGTATTTAACTCTCCATCGAATAATCAAAGCAACTCCTAAGGTCACTTCCAATACATTTAAAATGATTCCAATAACTAATGCATAGGGCTCGAATACGGAGAAGAAGGAAGCAATATCACCGGCAAAAACGGCAAAATACTCTTCCAGTTTTATGGCAGTTCCAACTGGATCAACGACCTTTACCAGGCCGCTAAAAATGAATAAGCCACCTACTATATACCTAACAATATCGATTATTACTTTCATAATATTATTCTCTTATTCTGATTTTAAGTTGATTACTATATCCTGCAGATTAACTTTTTAATTAATTTCATCTAATTTGATTAAGCAAAAAACTGCATAATTAATCATGTCCTGATAATTGGCTTTTACCGGTTCGGACATGAGTGTTTTACCCTGGTTGTCTTCTATTTGTTTCACTCTATAAAGTTTCATTAAAATAATGTCTGTTATAGAGCTTATCCTCATATCTCGCCAAGCCTCGCCATAGTCATGATTTTTATTTATTAGTAATTGCAAAGTTTCCTCAGCAACGGCTTCATATTTCGGCATCAGGTCTTCAACGGGTATTTCAAGCGGAGCATCAACCGAAAGCGATTCTTGAATTATTGCTATTATGCTATAATTAATAATTCCAATAAATTCATTCTTAATATCTTCATCAATCTTTTGAGCCCCTTTTTCCTGAATTGATCTTATTCTCTGCGCTTTAATGAATAATTGGTCTGTTATGGATGTTAATCTTAAAATTCTCCATGCTGTACCATAATCTTTGGTTTTCTTTTCGAAAACATCTTTACACAGCGCAATAACTTGCTTATATTCGCTCTCGGTTTGTGTCATCAACTACCGTTTTATATAATTTTTAGTTAAATACTATTTGGAAGCGAAAGATAAAGCATTTTCTCATAAAAAAACACTACTCCTTAAAGGGAACTTAATGGATTTTTCTGTTCCAAAGGTAATGGGCATTATCAATGCTACTCCAGACTCCTTTTACGATGGTGGCAAAAACGTAGATGTAAGTAAGACATTGAAAACGGTAAATGCAATGCTGGCAGATGGCGCCAATATTATTGATGTAGGCGGCTATTCGACCAAACCAAATGCATCAGAAGTTTCTTTAGAAGAAGAACGAAGAAGAGTGATTCCTCTTATTAGTAGTTTAATCCGAGAATTTCCAGATCTCGTAATTTCTATAGATACATTTAGGTCTGAAGTCGCACATGAAGCTGTGGAAGCAGGAGCCTCTTTGATTAATGATGTATCTGGGGGCAATTTGGATGATAAAATGTTTCAGACGGTCAGTAAACTTGCTGTACCATACATTTTAATGCATATGCGAGGAACACCTGCTACTATGCAGTCCTTAAGTAGTTATCATCATTTAATTAAAGATGTTGTACTGGAATTAAGTGAAAAAATTAAAAAGTTGCGTTCTTTGCAAATTAATGATATTATTATTGATCCAGGTTTTGGATTTGCTAAAACACTCGATCAGAATTATGAAATGCTTAATAATTTATCCTATTTTAAAGTATTAGAATGTCCATTGTTAGTGGGCGTGTCACGAAAGTCAATGATTTATAGACTTTTGGGAACAGAAGCGAAAGAAGCTTTGAATGGAACTACCGCGCTAAATATGGCCGCACTAATGAATGGAGCCAATATTTTGCGAGTTCATGATGTAAAAGAAGCAATTGAGACAGTTAAAATATTTAATAAGCTAAAAAATTGATTTTAGGTTTTACCATAGGGTTTTTAGAAGTTAGTTTGGTGGATGTCTTGGATATTGCACTTGTCAGCTTTTTGCTGTTTCAAGTGTATAATCTGATGCGCGGTAGTGTTGCAGTAAGAATTTTTGTCGGCTTTTTATCTCTGTACTTAATCTATTTGGTTGTAAGAGCGGCAGAAATGGAATTGTTATCAGCTATTTTAGGACAGTTCATGGGGGTTGGGGTGATTGCTGCCATTATTTTATTTCAACAGGAAATTCGTAAATTTTTACTCTTGTTAGGAAAGACTACTTCCTTCAACTCCGAAAATGGTTTTTTATCCAATCTCCCTTGGAAAAAACGCAAAAGAGCTGATGAATTTAATATAACTCCTTTAATAGAGGCTTCCAAGTCATTGGGAGGTACCAATACAGGTGCTTTGATCGTGCTTTCGAAAGGCTCGGAATTGAAGTTTTATTCTGAATCTGGTGATTTAATTGATGCAATTGTTTCTAAAAGATTATTGATATCTATTTTCAACAAAACAAGCCCATTACACGATGGTGCTGTAATCATATATAAAGGAAGAATAAAAGCAGCAAGATGTGTCTTGCCTGTTTCAGAGAAGGATGTGCCAGCTCAATTTGGATTGCGTCATAAAGCTGCAATTGGTATGTCGGAGGCTACTGATACTATTGTTTTGATAGTTTCAGAAGAAACGGGGCAATTGTCTGTTGCTAGAAATGGGACAATTTACCATAACCTATCAAATCAGGAAATCAGGTCAAAAATAAATGACTACCTAACAGAAGATAAAAAGAAAAAGCAAAAAGAAGACAAAAGAGAAAACACCGAACAAGAGACTGTTCAATAGTACTTTTAGTTTTTCTAATTTTTTTCTCCATTTCACTATCTATTAAATCTCTGTAAATGAGTGCTTTAAAAAATTTCTTACAAAAAAAGAAAATTATTTTTTAGATAGGGGTTACTTTTTATCCTTTCACAGTATATACTATTACAAACACAAATTTTATTCATACACCTGTTTAACACGAAAAGCCTTCTTTGAAAAAAGAAGGTTTTTCTTTTTTATACTCTCTTGCTTTTTCATATTTACGTTATGGAATTCATAAAAGTAAATACACAATTTAAGAAGCATATAGCACTCATCAATCTTAACAGACCTAAGGAATTAAACGCCTTGAATTTGCAGTTAATGACGGAATTAAAGGACACGCTGAAGGCATTGGATGAAGATGAGGATGTGAGAGTAATCGTTTTAACAGGTAATGAAAAAGCCTTTGCAGCAGGTGCAGACATTAAGCAAATGGCTGGGAAAACGGCTATTGATATGCTGAATGTAGATCAGTTTAGCACTTGGGATCAAATTAAGAAAACCAAAAAGCCTATAATTGCAGCTGTATCTGGTTTTGCATTAGGTGGAGGTTGTGAGCTTGCTATGACGTGCGATATGATTATAGCTTCCGAATCTGCTAAATTTGGCCAGCCAGAGATAAAAATTGGAGTAATGCCTGGTGCTGGAGGAACACAAAGGTTAACCAAAGCACTTGGTAAAGCCAAAGCTATGGAGTTGGTTTTAACGGGTAATTTTTTAAGTGCTGATGATGCCCTGCATTACGGATTGGTTAATAAAGTAGTGCCAGCAGAAATGTATTTAGAAGCAGCCTTAGAATTAGCTGAACAGATTGCACAGATGTCCCCAGTAGCTGCTAAATTAGCTAAGGAGGCTGTAAATAGAGCGTTTGAATCTCATTTGGATGAGGGCTTACACTTTGAACGTAAAAATTTCTATTTGACATTTGCTTCCGAAGATCAGACTGAAGGCATGAAAGCATTTGTAGAAAAAAGAAAGCCAGAATTTACTGGTAAATAATATTGATGAAGTATAATTTCTATCCCGGCCCTTCAAAGATTTATCCTCAAGTAGCGAGATACTTTCAAGAGGGAATGGATTTAGGAATCTTCGAAAGAAATCATAGATCAGATTCTTTTCAAGAATTATTTTCTAGGACAAAATTATTACTTAAGTCAAAATTGAACATCCCGTTGGATTATGAGATTGCAATGGTTTCCTCTGCAACTGAATGCTGGGAAATCATTGCGCAATCTTTTGTTCAAAAAAGGTCTTCACATTATTTTAACGGTGCTTTTGGTGAGAAATGGTGGAAGTATTCCCAGAAAATTCATCCCAAATCAATAGGGGCTAACTTTTCAGTAAATGAATTACCCCAAATAGAATCTTTTGGCCAAAAGCCTGAATTGATTGCGCTGACTCATAATGAAACTTCGAATGGAACGGCTATTCCACTTGGTTTCCAAAAAGATATCCGAAAACGGTTTCCGGATAGCATGATTGCATTTGATGCCACCTCCTCTATGGCTGGGTATGAATTTGATTGGGAAAATGGAGATATTTGGTATGCATCTGTGCAAAAATGTTTTGGTCTTCCTGCTGGAATGGCAATTATGGTCGTTAGCCCAAAAGCCATTACTAGAGCAAAAGAAATTGGAGATGAAGCTCATTACAATTCCTTTAATTTAATTTTAGAAAATACCAGAAAGGATCAAACACATCATACTCCAAATATTAGTAATATTTTTTTATTGGGTAGACTATTAGAGAATGTTGAAAATATTACCGCAATACATAATAACCTTAAGTCAAGAAAAAAAGATTTTTATACAGACCTGAAAAAAGTAGAAATCCTAAAACCGTTGATAAATTCTTCAGAGGTTCAATCTGATACGGTTTTTTGTTTGCAGGGACCTCAAGAGTCTATTCGAATGGTAATACAAACTGCTCTAAACGAGGGGATAATATTGGGAAATGGATATGGAGTAATGAAAGATAGTACGATAAGAGTGGCTAATTTTCCAGCTATCCCCAATCAAGATTATAAAGACCTCATTAATTTCTTATTACGTTTTGAAATAAAGAATTGAAAGCTGAGTTTCTTGTTGTACTTTTGCGCAAATTTTAAAAATATGCTCAATTTTAAAGAAATTATTTCAGTCTCTCTCATCCTGTTTTCAGTAATCGATATTTTGGGATCAGTCCCGATTGTGATCGATTTAAGAAAGAAATTAGGTCATGTTCAATCCGGTAAGGCTACTATTGTAGCCGGAATTATTATGATTGCTTTTCTTTTTTTAGGAAAATCTATTCTCAATTTATTCGGATTAGATGTTGCTTCTTTTGCTATTGCTGGAGCCATCGTAATGTTTTTAATTGGTATGGAAATGGTACTAGGTATAGTGCTATTCAAGCATGAAGATGCTTCAGCTGGCAGTGCCTCCATTATGCCCATTGCGTTTCCGCTAATTGCCGGAGCTGGAACCATGACCACACTGATTTCTTTAAAGGCAGAGTATCAGACTTTAAACATAATAGTGGGAATAGTAATCAATCTTATTTTGGTATTTATTGTCTTAAAAACTTGTGGATGGCTTGAAAGAAAGATCGGTCAGGCAGGGTTTAGCATTCTACGCAAAGTGTTTGGTATTATACTTTTGGCGATATCAATCAAATTATTTAAAAACTTTTTTTAGTAGGGACTGATTATTGTCAGCTAGGGGTAATCGATCAAGAAACAGTCAAAAATTTTCTTTAGTATTTCTTAAAAAGAACAAAATTATCTTTGATCTTGCAATGCTGACTACTTGGATTTGTAGGATAACATTGGTCTTTTTAATAAAATCACTGAACTCATGATAACCATATATACAGACGGATCTGCTTTAGGAAACCCTGGCCCTGGAGGCTATGGGATTGTTCTTCGTTTTGGGGAGAAGGTTAAGGAAATATCGGAAGGGTACAGAAATACCACTAATAATAGAATGGAGTTGCTGGCGATAGTAGTGGCTTTGAAAAACCTTAAGACTAATAAGTATCCCGTTCATATTTACAGCGATTCAAAATATGTAATTGATTCAATCACAAAAGGTTGGCTGTCAAACTGGGTCAAAAAGGGATTTAAGGGCAAGAAAAATGTTGATCTGTGGAAACAATATTTAGATGTTTCAAAGGGTTATGATGTACATTTTCATTGGGTGAAAGGACATGCCGGAAACCGAGATAATGAACGTTGCGATAGATTGGCAGTGGCAAAAGCGGAAAATGGACCTCATTTAATTGATAAAGGATTTGAAAATAAAGTATCGGATTAAAAATTATTTCGTTACAAGGAGAAATTAAACCAATAGGATGTATATGAATAAAGTAAAATTAATTTTAGTTTTTGTTTTAATGAGTAGCTCAGCTCTTTTCAGCCAAGATTATAAAACAGCGATTGGAGTTAGAGGTGGTTTTCCAACTGCTATTACTGGCAAGCATTTTATCAATAAAACCGATGCATTAGAAGGTCTTTTGTCTGGATATAGAGGCGGTTTTGAAATTACTGGCCTTTATGAGAAGCATGCTAACGCCTTTGATGTACCGTATTTGAACTGGTATTACGGGGCTGGGGGACATATTGGAGCTTTCGATAATAACATCGCAAGACCTGGGTACTTTTACAATGACAGGGGTAGAGGTTTTACAGTTGGCTTAGATGGTATTCTTGGATTGGAATACACTTTGACCGATATACCCTTTGCGATAGGAGTAGATATGAAACCAACTTTTGATTTTGCTCCTGAACCAAGATTGTGGTTTGGTGGTGGAGTTTCATTTAGATTATATTTTTGATAAAAATGTATAATTTAATCTAATTCTTCCAGAAGATTTTTAGCATCTTCATATCGGCTTGCAGAGGGTTTGATCTTTGAAAGATATACTTTGCAGGCCGAATATCTCTTTACTTTTAATTCATTTAATGCTGCATACCAAAGGGCCTCCTCCGCATAGCCACTTTGCGTCTGGAGGATTTCTTCAAACAAATCTCTTGCTTTAGTTTCAGCCCCAAGTTCCATGTAGGCTATGGCTCGGTATAATTTAATTGATTGCTCTTCTTCGTTTTGCTCTAATATTTGATTGAAGAATTCGATTGCATCAGCATACTGTTTTTCGTTAAATGCATTTTCAGCTTTAGTATATATACCATTATCATTACCTCTGACAGTTAAATGGAGATTAGGGATCTGAGCTATTTCGTCATACTGTGGTTTAGAAATATTACCTAAATAAAAATATAGACCAATTGCAACTATAACACTAGCGGCTATAGCCATTTTTAACCATGGTAATTTTGCTTTCTGTCTAGAATCAAAATACTCTTTTGATATCCTGGAAACGGATCCCTTGAAATCATTTATTTCCGATTCAGTAGCAGAACCTTTTTCAAGATGATTATTTACAGATTGAAACAGTTCAAAATTTTCCTTATAATCTTCGTCATTTTCAATTCGTTTTTGATGTCTTGCAAGTTCATCCTTAGTTAAATCACCTGTAAGATAAGTTTCAAATATTTGGTAGTCTTGCTCTGTCATTTTTAGTCTCTTTTTATTGAATCGTATTTAGGTGATGATTTAACTAACTCGGTTAATTTCCCAATGCACAATGATTTCTTTTTTCTAGCGTAGGCATATGAGATATCCAGTTTTTTAGCTACTTCTTCCATGCTTTTTAACTTAAAAGAAGCTTTCAATAAATCTTTGCAAGCATCAGATAGTTTTTGAAACATTTCCTGAAACAATAATTCTTTTTCTTCATAAAGAGCTGTTTCTTCGGCCATTTCATAAGCATTATCAACTATAGATAAATTTTCGCTCTTGCTTGTTACCCATTCCTTTCCGTTTTTTTTCAGCTCATTTAGCCATTTTCTTTTGGATAGCAAAAAGAAGTAGGCATCAAAAGGGCATGTAAGCTGCAAGTCATTATTGATGGCCTGTTTGTAAATAGTGATTAGGACCTCTTGAATAATGTCTGATGCTTGAGATTCATCTCCATTATTCTTGCAGATATACTGTATAACTTTTTCTGCAAAGCGGTCATAGATTTCTCTAATAATCCGACTGTCATTATGCTTTATTCCATCAATTAGGTATTGATCCGGATGGTTTTCCTCGGGCATACTCAGATATTTTTATACGAAAGTAAAAAAAATATATCAAACTGGGGTAACAAAGTATGAAGCACATTGATCTAAGGGCGAATCAAATAAAAACAGAAAATTATGAAAAGCTTAAAAAACTTATTTGCAATTAGCCTTATGGCCATGGTACTATTTTACGGATGCAATAATGATGATGAAGTAAACGAAATAGTACCTGATGAAATTATTGAAGCCCCATCTAAAGAAGAGTTTCGGCAACTTCAAACAACGGCAATCGAAGCAATTATTCAGGAATCCCAGTTTGAAGCAGAAGACGGAATTGAGTTTCAATCTGAAAAAGGCGTAACGCTTAGAATATTTCAAGGCACATTAACTTTAAATGGCGAGCCGGTTAGTGGACCAGTGGACTTAGAGTTCGTGGAAATATTTAATGCAGGCAGCATGTTAACTACAAATAAGCCAACAATGGGCTTGAAAGAGGATGGTAGTAAAGCTTTATTGATTTCTGGAGGGGAATTCTACGTGAATGTGACACAAAATGGACAGCAAGTGGATGTTACGAATCATATGCAGCTAGTTGTGCCAACCGATTTAACAGGTGGAGCAGATCAAGACATGAAACTTTGGACAGGTCAAATTGATGAAAATGAGAATCTAACATGGGAAGAAGATAGAATAGGAGCAGATGGAGCAGGAAATCTGTTTGTAGAAGGAGATCAATATTTTTCCTTTCTATCTGATTTTGGCTGGACTAATGTTGATAGATTTTATAATGACTCAAGACCTAAAACGACTTTAGAAGTGGTGGTCCCAACTGGTTATAATATTGAAAATTGCTCTGTATACTTATACTATGATGGGGAGCCAAATGCTTTAGCTCAGCTGGATACTTTCAATGAAGGAAGTAATTCTTTCTCTGAGCATTATGGTCAAATTCCGATAGGATTAGAAATGCACGTAGTTTTTGTAACAGAAGAAAATGGGGAATGGAAGTACTCAATTCAACCACAGACTGTTGAAGACGGTGATATCTATACATTTGATCAGCAGGATCTAATCATTGGATCTGAGAGTGATGTTTATAATGCAATTGATGATTTGCCATAATATTTAATCTGAAGATGACTTTATCGAAAATGGTAAGGTCATTTTCATTATAGATTTTGCAAGATGTATTTTTATAAAAAGAAATCTAAATGGGTTTTAGTTCTACTAGTGATTGTGGCTGCTACTATTATTGTTTGTGACAATATCATTAAAGACAGGCAAACCAAGATTGCTGATAATACTTATAATTACAAAAGTATTTTATTTCGGTAAAACTTATATAAGTTTCGAATAATTTTTTAATTTCAAAGTTGAATAAATTCTGAACTAAGACGATGTACAAATATTTATTTCTTTTCCTGCTTTTCTTCGCCTACAAAGGCAAAGCTCAACAACTTCAACAAGTTGATAGCGTTATCAGAGAAGCAAAATTTGACACAGAGGTTAAAGAGAATAAAGTCAATTTCTCTGTGACAACTCCGCCTTTAATTCAAATATCGGGCGCTCCAAAGGGATACTATACTTTTTTTTGGGAGTTTGGTGATGGCCAATTCAGTCAAAAAGAAAATCCTGAGCATTCGTATGAGAAGACGGGAGACTATAATGTCAAGCTTTGGGTGACCAATAATTATGATGCAGGGAAAACTCCCACAACGCGACCTAAAAGTGTGAAAATTGATAAAGTAGACATGAAGGAGAATGCCTCAGCCTCGATATTAGATGAGGAGGAAGTGTTTGACTTTACCAAAAACCGAGAACCCATTCCTAATGAAGAATTAGTGGTTGTTTTGACCTATAAAAATCCTTATCAGGAATTGACAGACGGGAGACTCTATTTCTTTTATAATGAAGCTAAGTATAAAACCGACAATTTTCAGTTAATAGATGTCCGTACATATAATGGAGAATATCCCATCATCTCTGAAGATCGATTGGCGCTTGATATTGATAATCCTTTTTCATCCATGCTGGCCTTTAATGGTGGTAATTTCATGAAGTCACCCCTTATCATCCAGGATACTAGTACCCAAGAAGAACTTAAAGAGCAGCTTGAAAATTCTAAGAAAGATTATAGGGAAATGAAGCAGATTGGATTTTCTAATTTTGAGCCAGGGGAAGAAAGAAATATTTTCTTTCAACTCAGAACAACACCGGAAATGTTGAAAGACACCAGTGCTATTATCAGTATCAGAGGGATTTATGTTCCAAACTCCAAATCTGCCAATCATAGCGTGAAGGAAATGGAAATGGAGATCGTAACATCTCATGACCCAAATAAAATGACCACCAATGCCAATTTGATGGATTTTAGGAACAGAAACAAAAAGAATTTTAAATATAAAATTCAGTTTCAAAATAATGGGGAAGGGCCTGCCAACACTGTCCGTCTTGAAACGAATATTCCTGAGATATTTAATCAAGAGGACATCGAGCTACTGGATTTCTATCCCAAATGCGATATTTGCCCTGAAGAGGATGTCACATATAGTTGTTTGGATACAAGCTTCGTTGAAGATAAAGTCATATTTACTTTTAAAAATATTTATCTGCCCGGAAGTAATCAAAAAGGAGTGAATTCGTATGATTCAACCAAGGGCTTTGTAAGTTACAAAATCCCGCTGAAGGGAAAGATTAAAAAGCAAAAGTCTCAAAGTCAAACGGCTATATATTTTGATAAAAATGAGCCCATCATCACGAACTACGCTACCACACGCTTTACACCCGGTCTGTCAATTGGGCTAAAGGCTGGTAATATGCGAATTGGAAGTTTAGAAAATTTTCAGGAATGGTTTTTTGGTGCTACCCTATCCAGCTATCAAGCATTTAAGGGATATTTTCAATCCGAAGTATTGCTTTCGAGCAATCAATATACAGCTAGTAGGCTTTATACTGAGGAAAATAGGAGGGATGAATTTTTTGTAGATGTTTATGATTATCAAGAAGAATCCGAATTTCAGAATCTTAGCTTTTATGTTGTGCCGACTTCCTATCGATATAACCTAACGGATTTTTTGGCCGTTGGTGGAGGAATTCAAATAAAATGGGATATAAAAAGTAAATTAGAGAGAGAAAGAAATGGAGAATATACCATGGTAGTAGAGTCAGAAAATTTTGAAATGAGAGATCCTGAACAAGATACTTTTGAAGAATTTACTGAATCGGATACATTTACTAACTTTAGAGCTGCTACATTCATAGATTTGAATATCGGGAAGGTGAGAATTGGTCCCAGTGTCGGGCTTCGATATCACCACTATTTTAATGCACCCAGACATCAATGGCAATTCTATGCCATCTGGAAATTTTAGTACTTATGTCCCGTCAAATATTCTACTTTTTCCTTTTACTATTTATACATTTATTAAGCACTAATTTAGTAGCTCAAAACCTCGCAGATAGTATCTATAATGATTTGGATCAATTGGTAGAAAGCTATCCTTCCTTAAGCTCAATCAATACGGAACAATTAAGAATTGATGAGCACTACTCAAATCTGAGAACCGATGAAGAGCGATTAGCTTTGGTTATCATGCGATGTAATTTAGCTTTTTATTTAAAAGAATATGAGAAGCATTACGATGCAATTCAGCAATATCAAAAAGCCTGGAAGCTCTATCATTCACATAATCTAAAAAATTATGACATTATTGAATATTGCTTAAAACCATTAGGGAATTTATTAACGATGACAGGAAATTTTGCTGAAGCGGAAAACGTCATTGTACAATATATGGAAATGGCAGAATCTGATAATGACGAGGAAAGCTATACTGCAGGGGTAATTAATCTATCCGTGGTCTATAATAACATCGGGAACTACCAAGAGGCGCTCGAATTACTGAGAAGTCATCTGAAGAAGGCAAATCCTAATAAAAACCAAAAGGAACTCATTGAGAATAATATTGCTTCCAATTTGTTAGCATTGGATAAGCACAAGGAGGTTAAAGATAAAATAAAGGAAAATGGAGCCAAATCAATTTCAGCCTTAAAAATTAAGGTACAATCTTATATAGAGGAGAAAAAATATGCTGCAGCCCGTACACTTTTTAAGGAGATTGAAAAGCTGTTGATCAAAGATAATAGTAGTCGACAATTAGCAAAATTTTATGTGGAAGAAGCTAGTTTTTATCATCTAATTTCCAAAAAGGACAGTGCGCAAATTCTTCTGAAAAGTGCCCTGAACTTATTGCTTCCGAATATTGAATTAGAAGAAATTAGGAAGAATTATTCACTGCTCTATGCAGAGAACACCTTTATAGATATATTCGATGCTTTTGCACTGTATTCCGAACAGCTTAATTTAAAGCTTGAGTATTTCAAGTTGAGTTTCTATGTTGAAGAATTATTATTAAAGAAGATCAATGATCCTCAATCGAAGCTCATTTTTCAAACTTCTTACCGAAAGCGAAGTGAAAAGTGCTTAAAATTGCTTTACGATGAATTCCAGAGCAATCAAAACGATAGCTTGATAAGGATTGCTTTCGAATATGCTGAAAATAGTAAGACTAGAGTTTTAAAAGAATCTGCAAACAGCAAGTCATTGCTAAAACGAAATCCGGAGGATAGTTTACTCATTAAAAAGGAAGTATTATTGAATAAACAGCAATCTTTTATTGGAGAATTGATTCGCAGGCGACTTTCTAATTCGGAAGATACATTAAATAGGATAAATCAAGATTTTATTGATTTGAGTTATCAGTTGAGTGAAGTTCAAAAAAATATTGAAGAAAAATACCCAGAAATCAAGAATACCGAATCCGATTTAGAAGCTTTACAACAACAACTAAAGATCGATGACGCTCAGATGCTTTATTATTTTTATGGCGAGCAGGACCTGTATTTATTTCATATTGATGAAAATGATGCCATTTGGCAGAAAATCTCCCTTCAGGATAGATTTACAGAGCAGTTGGTTCATTTCGTGCGGTCATTTGAATCTCCAACTGTAATCAATAGTAATACAGAAAATTATGTAAATAGTGCATTTGAATTGAATCAAATATTAGGAGTTGGCTTAAATCAGGAAAGAGAAAATTTAGTAATTGTCCCAGATGGACTCTTAAGTTTTTTACCATTTGAAGCTTTGCTAACAGAAGATGTGCAGCATTCAAATTACAGTAAGATGCCGTTTTTGATTAGAAAATACAAGCTGTCCTATAATCTGAGTTCAAGTTTTTATATAGAGAACCAGAAGGAATTAGATTTAGAAAGTCTGTATGGAGTATTCCCAGTTTTTAAAGAATCTAAGCGGTATTTAAAATACTCTGAGCATGAATTAGATTTGATTGCTGGAATTTTTGAGGATAATTTCGATACATACCAAAATGCTACTCGCTCCAATTTTTTGACTAAAGCAAATCAATATGATATCCTTCATTTATCAACACATGCTATGGGAGGTAGTTTTGCAATTCCTGCGTACATAGAATTCGCGGATGATGTAATCTTGTTACCAGAGTTATACTCCCTAAATTTGGACGCAGATTTAGTAGTTTTGAGTGCCTGTGAAACTGGTGTAGGACAAATCATTAAGGGAGCTACTCCCATGAGTCTAGCAAGAGGTTTTCAATATGCCGGAGTTCAAAATATATTGATGACGCAGTGGAAAGTTAATGATTTTGCCACTTCAAAATTGATGGAGGATTTTTACAAAGAATTAGTCAAAAATAAAGCTCCTTCTATCGCAATTAGAAAAGCGAAAATTTCATACTTGGATGACACTTCTATTAGTGGTATTGAAAAATCACCATACTATTGGGCAGGTTTCACTTACTATGGAAAGATAAAACAAGAAAAGCAAACCTGGATGGATTTGAAATATATAATATTACTCGGGTTATCGGCTGTTATTGTACTGCTTTTGTTTTACTTTTTCAGTCGAATTAAGAGGGTGAAATCATGAGTATTTTTCGTTTTAAGCAATTTTCGGTAAATCAGGAAAGTAGTCCAGCAAAAATCACAACTGATGCCACAGTCTTTGCTTCATCACTTCATATTTCTTCAGATGTAAAGAGGGTTTTAGAAATTGGGACGGGAACAGGAGTATTATCTTTAATGCTGGCCCAACGATATCCTGAAATCGAAATTGAAGCTTTAGAAATAAACCCCAAGGCATTTGAAGTAGCAGATAAAAACTTCAAAAACTCAAGATGGAGTTCTAGATTAAAAGCCCTTTTGGTAGATTTTAATAAATTTGAAAGCTCAAAAGAGTATGATCTTATATTCTCTAACCCACCGTTTTTTCAAAACAACCTTCAGTCAGAAGTAAATCATGGTAAAAATATAGCCTATCACACCAATAGTCTTTCATTTGCAAATTTAGCAAAAGGAATAAATTTGCATTTATCACGAAATGGAGAAGCCCATATTATGCTTCCTCCCTATGAAATGTCTTTGTTAGATAAAGAAATGAATGAATTGGGCCTTTTTTGCAAAAACATCATTGAACTAATGCATAAACCCAATAGTAAAATAATTCGGACTTTCAATATTTATGAAAGAGTAGAGCATCGAAGCCCAGCACCTTATGTTAAAATATATGTAAGGGATGAAAATAATGATTTCCACCCCTCCTATATTAAATTAATGAAAGATTACTTGACTATTTTCTAATCCTCAATTGTAATCTCATTTTCTTTAAATTGAACTCCTATGCTGTTAAGCTCTTGCAATATCGGTTGATATATTTCCTTTTTGATTGGAATCTGTACCCCTCGCAATTTAATATTTCCGTTCAAAACATTTTTTATGGCAATTCCTAAAGGCCAACCAACAGTTTTAGACATGGCTGTTTCCATTTGGTCATCTCCTTTTGAAACGATAGAGGAATCCAATCGAAATTTTTTACCATTCAGATCATATTCAAATTGGTGTTGCATTACGATCATATCTTTATCTTGTGGCTCTAAGCTCATTTTTTCTTCCATGATCGCTTGCATAACTTGAGCAGGACTACCTTCATTAATTGGTACCTTTTTATCTTCAAAAATTCCCAACCATTCAAGCTTTTTAAAAATTTCTGCATCCCTGCTGAACCCAAGGTTTTTGCACAATTTATCTTCAATTGACGCTGATTTATTGTACGGTAAAAATGCATTGAAGAAGTCTCTTTTGGACATCCCATCTAGACCTTCCATTTGGTAAGAGTCATCCGTGACCCCTAGTTGAACAAAGATATTCCATGCATCGCAAAAGCCGGCTTTTCTGAATGTACCTCTGATTAAAGTGGGAATTTCTTCAATGCCATAAACTTTTCTATATGCCAAAGAATTACGATTTGGATAGCCTTCAAAATCACCTAATCCATTTACCTCAATGGTTTCATATCTAGTAAATAGTTTATGATAAGGAATGTATTTGTATCTTCCGTTTCTGATAAACTGAGCAGTTCCCTGTCCTGCTAAAACCACATTTCTTGGGTTCCAAGTAAATTTATAATGCCAAGGATTATTATCACTTTCAGGAGCAACTAATCCTCCGGTATAAGATTTAAAAGAAGTCAATTTACCGCCTTTTTCTCTTATCTTGTCCATAGCTTCCATTGCAGTCATGTGGTCAATACCTGGGTCTAAACCACATTCCATTAAAATTATAATATTTTTACTTTTTGCAATGTCGGATAATTCATCTACATCAGTGCTGTTGTAAGATGCAGTTACCATATGTTTGCCTTGATCCACGCAAACCGTAGCTACTTTTGGATGAAACCTGGCTGGAAGCATAGATATGACCAAATCAGCTTTTGCAATTTCATCCTTGGTTTGGATTTCATTTAAGATATCAAATTGAATAGCAGAAGTATTAGGATGGTTCCCAGCCTTGTCTTCTGCTAGCTTAATGTCAAAATCTCCAATTCTAATATGCCAGTTTTCTTCCGGGGCATGTTTTTTCAGGTAGTTAATTAATGAAGTAGCAGACCTTCCTGCTCCTAATAATAAAATGTTTTGCATAGTTCTTTTAGTTTCCAAGGAAGCAAAGTTATTAATATGAATTCCTCAAAAAACCGAGAGTCAAAAAAAGTTAGTCGAAAAATGTAAAATAAGTAACATTTTGTAAGAACAGGTCTTTATTATTGCAGATATAATTTATTAATCTTAATATTAAAAACATTTGTTTGAACATCATTGATTATTAGCGGTGATAGACGGAGTTAATAATGAATAATAATTTAAAACATACATGAAGCATGTTTTTTCGATTGATTTTCATTAATTAGGAAAGATTTGTTTTTTAAAGTAGAACTGATGCATAATCCACATGAATAGACAGGATATAGAAATATCGGATTTGAGGCGCATCACAGAATTGGTAAAGGAGCAATATAAATATGATTTTACCAATTATGCCATGTCCTCATTTCGAAGAAGGATACTTCGAATTATGGAGCTCTATAAATTCGGGTCTGCAGATTTATTGATCAAAAGGCTGAAAGATGATAAATCTTTCTTTGATGAATTTATAGCAGAGATCACTGTAAATGTTACTGAAATGTTCCGAGACCCTCCTTTTTGGAGAGAATTACGGGATAATGTAATTCCAAATATTTTATTGAATCATAATACCATCAGCATTTGGCATGCCGGCTGCTCCTCCGGTGAAGAGGTATTTTCTATGGCCGTTCTACTCAAAGAGATGGGTATTTTGGATAAAGCTAAAATCATAGCTACCGATATCGATAAAGTAATACTTGAAAAAGCAAAAAAGGGTCATTATTCCATGAAAAACATGGAATTAAACGAAAAGAACTACATCCGCTTTGAGGGTAAGAACAATTTCAAAGATTATTTTAAGGAAGAAAACGGGAAGGCAGTGATGGATAAATCTTTGATCCAAAATGTATCCTTCCGTGAACATGACCTAGTTCAAGGCGTGGTATTCAACAAGTTTGATTTAATCTTGTGCAGAAACGTGATGATCTATTTCAATCAGAACCTCCAAAATGAAGTATTGAAAAAGCATCATGAAAGTCTATTCAAATACGGCTACCTAGTTATTGGGTCCAAAGAATCTTTAATATGGTGTGAAATTGCCAATAAGTTTATTGTAGTAAATAACGAAGAAAAAATTTATAAGAAAATTAAAGACTGAGGTCTCTGCAAATTAGTACTCAATGGCTCGATTCAATCTTGATAATAAATATAAAGCGATAGTAATCGGAGGATCGGCAGGTAGTTTTCAAGGGATAACCCAAATTCTATCTTCCATTCCTGCAGATTTCAGCTTGCCTATTATCCTATGCTTGCATAGATTAAAGCATGTGCGCAATGGATTTGTTGAGGCTTTATCTATTAAGAGTATTAAGCCAGTGGTTGAGCCATATGATAAAGAAAATATAAAAAGGGGTAAGGTTTATTTAGCCCCTGCAAATTATCATTTATCAATTGAGTTAGGTAACTCTATTGCTTTATCAACTGAGGAAATGTTCAACAATTCAAGACCTTCAATCGACATTACCTTAGAAACTGCAGCCTATAATTACAGAGATAAACTAATAGGAATATTATTGTCAGGGGCTAATAAGGATGGTGCGCTCGGGATGAAGAGAATTAAAGATAGAAAAGGACTTACAATCATTCAGGACCCAGAGGAATGTATGATCGACACCATGCCTACTGCGGCAAAGAAAATTACTGAAATCGATTACACCTTGAAAGTTCAAGAGATTGTTCAATTCCTAAAGGAATTGGATAAATTGTATAAATGATTTCTGAATTATTGCCTTAAAAGCAATACAATTATATATATTTGGTGATGTTTGCCATTAAGAATGATTGATTTTTTTGAATTAAAAGTGATTAAAACATAGAGTGGAATTTTTTTATTTATTTCTTAGGATTTTAAGGATTAAGAGTAGATAGGATTTTTATCTCGGAAGTATTCATTTATGAAAGCATTATACAAAAACTTAGCACTTATCACTTCATTGCTTTTTACTATGAGCATCATAGGATTAGCATATTACATGTTTATTTTCCCGGAAAGAATTGCTAATCAAACGCATCTCATCAGCTTGATGGAGGTGTCTGAATTGAAGCCCGTTTTGGAAGAGCTTTATATATTTAGTGCAATTTCCATTTTGTTAGGTTTTGTTTCGATTCTATTGCATTTATTTAATAGAAGTAGCAAAGATGAAAGTAATGTAGTTTACATTGAAAAATTCAAAGATAAAAAGGAGTCAAAGAATGCACAGTCTAAGGAAGAAGGTGATGAAAATATTGATGAAAATCTAAAAGAAATAAATGCTAGCCTCAAAAAGGAATCAGATAATAAAGCGAAAGCAGAGAAGTTACTGTCATTCTTAGCAGACCAAATGGAGGCAAGTCAGGGGGCAATTTATGTAACTGATAAAGATGACAAAAAGAATATTATAAAACTGTTTGCGGCTTATGCTTTTGTGCTTCCAGAAAGTCAAACAGTTTCTTATGAATTTGGTGAAGGGTTGGCTGGCCAAGTGGCGAAGGAACAAAAGTTGATTAATATTTCCGATATCCCTAAGGGTTATATCAAAATATTGTCTGGCCTAGGGGAAGCAAATCCTGCACACTTAATATTATGTCCTATCATGAAGGATAAAAAGCTTTTAGGAGTAGCAGAAATCGCCTCCTTTAAAAGCTTTACGAAATCTCATGAAACGTTGGTTGAAAAAGCATTGGCATTGATTTCAAATGACCTTGATAGAGGACCAGAAAAGGTAAAAGAGAAAAAATAATTCATTTTTTAGTATCAAAGAATTCAATATGTTTAAAAACATAAAAATCGGGACTAAAATAACTACAATTCTACTTTTTGTAGTTTTGGTGAGTGTTATTGCAGTTAGTTTTATTACTTATAACATGAACCGCGATTCAATTGAAAAATTGAATTTTGAAAAGTTGATGTCGCACAATTCCCAAAAAACTGAGAAGCTTAATGATATTTTTCAGGGTATTCAAAATAATGCGAATCATATTTCTGGGCTATTATCTATTCAATCAGGAATTAGAAGATATCAGGAAGAGGATACAAGTTTAAATGTAGATAGCTTAAAATCTGCAATTTTATTTGATATTGAATCTGATTTAAGGTCATTTGTTGAAAATTATCCTGTAAATGCTGTAATTCTTACTGATCTAAACGGTGATATTATCTTCAACTCCAATAGTGCTATTAGTGAGCTTTCCGTAGGAGATAATCTTAAAAATTTAGATGAAGATTTTTATAATTCATCCATGACTTCAGCTACATTTAATCAGCCCGAAAAATATAGTGACAGTGAAATAGTGCTTTACGGCTTGCCATTGATAGATGACTATAATAGTCCTGCTGGCTTGTTAGTTTTAGCTAAAAATATGGAGCCTATTTATGAGATCACCAGAGCTAATTCAACTGGCTTTAAATCTTATGAAAGCATTTTGACAGTTCAAAGTGGAAATCAAGCATTATTTCTGTCCCCCTTACAGCAGATTGCTGATAGTTTGGCACCCGCTTCGGTAACTATCAAAGATGAAAATTCTGTTGGTGTGCAAAAAGCAGCACTGGGCGAAAAGGGATATGCCAAAGACAGAAATTATAATGGCACAGATGTGTTGTCTGCTTGGAATAGCATTCCAGCAGTTGGCTGGGGTTTAGCTTCCAATGTCAATGAGTCAGAAATTAATGAGCAATTGAATGGATTAATCACTAAGTTCATTTACACAGGTGTAATCATATTAATTATTTCGTTAATCATTTCTATAATTTTTTCCAGAGTATTACTTAACCCAATTATTTCTCTAAAGGAGACTTTGAAATTGTTGGGAAAAGGGATTTTACCTAATAATGTGCCCAAGAAATCAGATGATGAAATAGGAGAAATGGCTTCAATATTGGATGGTTATGTCTCTTCCTTAAAGAATACTGCCAATTTTGCCAAGCAAATTGGAGAAGGTGATTTTAAAGCTGATTTTAAACCTATTTCAGAAGAAGATACTTTGGGTAATTCCTTAATTAACATGAGGAATTCTATCCAGGAGGCAGAAAAAAGAGACAAAGAAAGAAATTGGATTGTTACTGGTGTTGCAGAAATAGGAGAAATTCTGAGAAGTAATGATAGCTTGGAGCAATTAGGTGATGAGATCTTGATGTATGTCACCAAAAAAATCGATGCTATACAAGGAGCTTTTTATGTGCTTAACGATGATGATACCGATAACTTGTTTTTAGAAATGAAATCAAGTTATGCTTACAATAAAAAGAAGTATTTAAAGGCAAGGTTCAAGTTTGCAGAAGGTTTAGTAGGGCAGTCTGCTATTGAACAAGATACATTATTAAGAACAGAAATTCCTCATGACTATGTAAGTGTTACTTCTGGGCTTTTGGGAGATCAGCGACCGAGTTCAATTTTAATCGTTCCCTTAATTACAGATGAAAAGGTATTTGGCGTTTTGGAATTCGCTGGATTTCATAAATTTGACTCCAGTCAGATAAAATTTGTAGAGGAAATCAGCTTAATTATTGCCCGAACTGTCTTCAATATTAAAGTGAATGAAAGAACGAGGAAGCTATTGGCTGAATCGCAGACTATGAGTCAAGAGCTCCAAGAGCAACAAGAAGTTCTTAGACAGAATGCTGAGGAAATGGAAGCAACTCAAGAGGAACTGAAACGCACCAACCAACGATTAGAAGATCAAATTGAGGAAGTGAACCGTACCCAGAAGCGTATGCAATTATTGCTTGAAAATGCTTCTGAGGTTATTACTATTTACGAGAAAGATGGAACAGTTCGTTATATTTCACCTTCTGTTGAGAAGATTTTAGGATACAGACAAGAAGATATTATTGATACAACAGAATTGGATAAGGTGCATCCAGACTCTAAAGATGAGGTACATCAACAATTTCTATATTTGGTAGACAACGCGGATGAATCTGTCACTATGCAACATCAATACCTGAATAGTGACAATGAGTATGTTTGGGTAGAAGTAACGGGAACTAATCAATTGGAAGATCCCGCTATTCAAGGTATTATTTTCAATACTAGAGACATCACGGAACGAAGACGCGCTGAGCAAGAGGAGCGCATGAGAAGTAAAATGCAGGCATTGTCTGAAAACTCAATCGATTTGATTACTCGAATCGATAATGAGGGAAAGTTCTTCTATGTTAACCCAATGATTGAGCGATATACTGGAAAAAGACCAGACGAAGTGATTCAAAAAGGATTGCACGAGGCAGATATCGAACCTAAAATCGTTGAGGCATGGGCTCAATTATTAGACAAGGTTAGAGATCAAAATGAAAAAGTAACTGAGGAAGTAGACTTCCCTTCTGAGATGGGGGATAGGGTGATGCAAGTTAATGCCATACCAGAATATGATGAGGAAAAAGTATTGGAATCGGTTCTAGTAGTTTCTCATGATATTACCGATAGAAAAGCCATCGAATTAGAAATTGCCAGTAAGAATAAGAAAATCACGGAATCAATAAATTATGCCAAGAGAATTCAAGGAGCAATCCTTCCTAATAATCAAGTGATTAGGCAACAATTACCTGATTCCTTCATTCTATACAAAGCAAAAGACGTTGTCAGTGGCGATTTCCCATGGTATATTGAAGTTGATGACGTTATATATATTGCAGCAGTTGATTGTACAGGACATGGTGTACCGGGAGCATTAATTTCTTTAATTGGCTACTTCTTATTGAATGACATCGTTAGGTCTCAAAAAATCAGTGACCCTGGCGTGATTTTAGATAAATTAGATGCAGGAGTTACTTCTACTTTAAGGCAAGATAGGGATGATTCTACTACTAAAGACGGAATGGATATTGCTTTCTGTAAGATTGACAAGAAAAAGAATCAAATTGAATATTCAGGTGCCCACAGACCATTATATTATTTACACAATAATGGAGAGTTGGATGAGATAAAGGGTAATAAGTTCCCAATTGGTGGGGGTATTTACCGAAATCAGACCAATTTTGATAATCATAAAATTAAGTATAAGTCCGGTGACGCAGTATTTTTCTGCTCCGATGGCTTCCCGGATCAATTTGGGGGTCCACAAAATAGAAAATTTGGTCCTAAGCGTTTGAGACAGACAATAGTCGACAACCACAGTAAATCGATGGACGAAATGCATATTATATTTGATGAAGCATGGGAAAACTGGAAGGCGGACTACAAACAAACAGATGATGTCTTATTAATTGGCATTAGATTTTAACTGGGAAAAGTTTAATTATAAATAAAATTATTTAATTTAAGGCTTGAAATGAATCTGGCTATAATTTGAGTACGGCTTTTTAACCTATTAACAACATGAAGTATATATACGACCTACATAAAACCATGCTGTCCAGAAACCTTATACTGGTTTACGAAGGGGAATTTACCCAAGAGATTACAAAATCAGTTTTGGCAATGGCAGAACGAAACATGGATTCTATGGGTGAGGAGTCAAGCATAAAGCGAAAGGTGTTTAATGTAATGGTAGAGTGTTTGCAGAATATTGTGAAACATTCTGATGATTTTAATCCACTTTCAGCAAAGCGTAATGCAGCTATTTTTATTATTGGAAAAGAAGATGATCGTTATGTAGTAACGAGTGGAAATCCAGTTGATACAGAAGCGGCAGAATCACTAAAAAAGAGAATAGATGAAATTAATAAACTAGATAAGGACGGTTTGAAAGCTATGTATAAGGATATTATTAAATCTAATAGCTTATCGAACAAAGGTGGCGCAGGTTTGGGATTTGTTGATATGGCTCGGAAGTCTGGTCAAAAATTAGAATATGACTTTGAAGACATGGGCGAAGGATTTCATTTCTTTTCACTTACCACTACGATTTTGAGATTTTAAAATCTGAATTTTAGTTTAACTTTTAAATTTAAAACATAAAATTAAATATGGAAATCATTAACCTTGAAGGAACAGAGGATACCCCTAAAATATTATTGGATAAAGGAAATGGTATTTTTGAAATATCTGGAAGATCATTACCAGAAGATTCAGCTGAATTCTATCAACCAATTTTAGATTGGATTGCAGCCTATGGTGAAGATCCGAATCCTGAAACTCTATTTACATTTAAACTAGAATATTTCAATACGGCCTCTTCAAAATTAATACTAGATGTTTTATCTGCTTTAGAAGATATTGATGGAGTAACCATCGACTGGTATTTTCATGAAGATGACGAGGATATGGAAGAAGCAGGTGAAGAGTTTTCAGAACTTGTTGAAATTCCGTTCGAATTCAAAACCTATTAATTAATACTGAGAAGTTTTAATTTGTATTATGGGCCATGCGATTAATGGCCTATTATTTTATTACTAAGCTATAACCCTCTTTTTATATGAGTGAAGAGATACTCAAAGCCTTAACTCAATTATTTGGAATTATCACCAAGCAGGATGGAGGAGCCACAGAAAAGGAAAGAAATTTCGTTATTGGTTTCTTCCAGCAAGAGCTTGACCAAGACTCTATAAAAGAGTATTTGGAGCTATATGACAAATTGGTGGGATGGGGAGAAGAACCAGAAAAAGAGGAAGAAGACGGTAAAGCTAAAAAGAAAAAGCTTACCTCAGTTAGAGATTCGGTTAGAACTTTAGCTATATGTAAAAAAATTAATAAAACCCTTACCCAAAAGCAAAAGGTTGTAGTATTGATCAAGCTTTTGGAGATGGTCTCCTCAGATAAGAATTTTACACCACAAAGAATGGAAATCATTGATACGGTTTCCAATGTTTTTAATATTGTTAAAGACGAATTCAAACTAATTGAAAGCTTTGTTACTAAAACAAAATCTTCTGACCTTGAGGAGTTTGAAGATATATTATCGGTCAATAATGATACCCCCATTGAAGATAATCTACATGTACATGCTGATATCGATGGTGAAATACTCTTCTTGAATGTAAGAAGTGTAGATATGTACTTCGTTAAATATACCGGTTCAGAGGAAATAAATCTTAATGGCTTCATCATGAAAACAGATGGAGTTTATTTGTTTTCTCATGGAAGTACAATTAAAACGCCTAAAGGCGCGGCATTATATTATTCCGAGTTGATACGGAAATTCTTATCAGATGGAGAGCAAGTCAATTTGTCTTTTAATGCTGAAGATATTGTCCTTCAATTTCCTAATGGAGAACTTGGACTCAGAAATGTAAATGTTTTTGAGGGCCCAGGTGAATTAGTGGGTATAATGGGTGCTTCAGGTGCAGGTAAAACTACTCTTTTAAATGTTCTAGCCGGAATTCAGGCGCCTACTTCAGGTCATATTAAGATTAATGGTCTTGATTTGAATCAAGATCAAGATGAGCTGCAGGGAATAATCGGATACGTATCTCAAGATGATTTATTGATTGAGGAATTAACCGTTTATCAAAACTTGTATTATAATGCTAAGCTTTGCTTTGCTAAGATGACTGAGGAAGAAATCCATAAAAGAGTAATGGATACTTTAGAAAACTTAGGACTCGAAGCTAGGAAGGATTTAAGAGTGGGTGGCGTGTTGGATAAAACGATATCAGGTGGTCAGAGAAAAAGGCTAAATATCGCTTTGGAATTAATTCGTGAGCCAGCGGTAATGTTTGTAGATGAACCAACTTCTGGATTGTCATCTCGTGATTCTGAAAATGTAATCGATCTTTTAAAAGAATTAACACTTAAGGGGAAACTAATTTTCGTAGTTATCCATCAGCCTTCATCAGACATATACAAAATGTTTGATAAGATGATTATAATGGATACTGGAGGATATCAAATATTCTATGGCCATCCTGTAGAAGCGGTTACCTATTTTAAGAAAACTACAAATCAGGTAGATGCCGATCGAGGGGTTTGTCCTACTTGTGGTAATGTGAATCCTGAACAAATATTTAATATCGTTGAGGCAAAAGTGGTAGATGAGTATGGTCAATTAACCAATAAGCGAAAAATCAACCCTAGTCAATGGCGGGACTTTTACTTAGAAAGTTTTGATCACAAACCTGTAAAAGATGAAGAGGAAGCCCCACCATCTACTCTGGCTATCCCCAACAAGCTCAAGCAGACAGTAATATTTACCATACGAGATACCTTATCAAAATTAAGTAATAAGCAGTATTTACTAATCAATTTGTTGGAGGCACCGTTTTTGGCGCTTTTGCTGGCTTTCATAATCAAGTACAGGAGTGCCCCATCAGGTGAGGAGTATATCTTTAGATTTAATGATAACCTTCCGGCCTTCCTCTTAATGAGTATTATTGTTGCCTTGTTTATGGGGCTTACAGTCAGTGCGGAAGAAATAATCAGAGATAGGAAAATATTGAAACGTGAGTCGTTCCTGAATTTAAGTTGGAATAGCTATTTACTTTCTAAAATCACAATTTTATTTACATTATCTGCTATTCAAACACTGACCTATGTAATCATTGGAGTGCTGGTACTGGAAATAAGAGATGCTACTTTTAGTATGTGGGCTATTTTATTTACCACCTCCTGCTTTGCGAATGTATTGGGATTAAATGTAAGTGCCGCATTCAAATCAGCTGTTACGGTATATATCCTAATTCCACTTTTACTTATCCCGCAAATGATTTTAAGTGGCTTGTTGTTTAGTTTCGATAAATTGAATGATTTTATAAGCACGAAAGGTAAAGTGCCCATAGTGGCTGATTTAATGACATCAAGATGGGCATATGAGGCATTGGCTGTTGATATGTTTAAAAATAATACCTATCAAGAATTCTTTTTTGATATTGAATCCGATGAAAAGACCGCGGATTTTAAATCTTCTTTTATGACCAAGAAGATCAGGGAAAAATTGAGAGTGATTGAAAATAATTTAGGATCTGATAAAGAGCAAGCGGAGCAGGAAATAGAGTATGCAACCAGAGTAATTTTTAACGCACTTGAGAAAGAGCCATTCAAAGGTAGTTTGGAAGGGGAGGATTTGAAAGAAATCCTTGATCCTGAGAAAATTAACCAAGAAAAGATTAATAAGATCAGTAGTTATACAGATCAGTTAAGGGATCACTACTTGAAAAAGTTTAATTTGGCTATCAAGAAAAAAGAGACTTTACAATTTCTAATGGAAAATGATTCTTCATACCAGTTTGACCTGAATGAAGCAAAAGATAAATACTACAATGAGAGTTTGGCTGATTTAGTGAGGAATTTAACAGTTGAAGACCGAGTAATTGAATTTAAAGGCGAGTTAATTCAACAAATTGACCCTGTATTTAACAAGCCTAAGGAACCAGATAACCTTCTTAATTATCGAACTCACTTTTTTGCTCCGGAAAAGTATTTTGCCGGAGCCTACATTGATACATTTTATTTTAATATTATTGTAATATGGTTCATGTCTTTAATTCTTTATATTACTTTGTATTTTGAACTTTTCGGTAAGGCAATTTCATTTTTCGGGAATATTAAGCTGAAAAAGAAAGAATCATAAATAATTGTTGTTAAATTCACTTTTTTGATGCTTATATAAAAGGTATATATTGAAAAAAGTGGATTTATGAAAAAAGAGAATTTGTATTAACTTAAGGAATTTCTATTTTTGTTATGATAAAAAACATTTTTATGAAAAACATACTCTTGGGGCTACTTGTAATTGTTACTGTTCTAGCCTCCTGTGACTCGAAGAAAAAACCTTCAGCAGAAGAAATATCCGGTGTTCTGGATTCTGTTAAAATAGAGGAACCCTCTATTTCCGAAGATGTTATTTCTGATATTATTCAGCAGATTCCTTCTCCTTTAGAAATATCTACTTTATTGAAGGAGTCGGAAACTAAATACGACAAAGAATATCTTAATGACCCTGAAAAAATATCTGATTATAATAGTAATTATAAAAAGGCATTGGCTTTAGGTGTTTATGGTACTGATTTAGGATATACTAATATCTATGAGCAAAACCAAGATGCTTTATTCTATTTGAATTCCATTAAATCTTTGGCGGATGATTTAAGTATTGGGCAGTTTTTTGACATAGGTACTATAAAAAGATTAGCTACCAACAGTAAAAATCTGGATTCACTTTTGTTAATAACTACCAAAAATTTCAACAACATTAATAATTATTTGCAAGAACAAAAGCGTTCTAACTTAAGCATACTGTTATTATCAGGTGGTTGGTTGGAAGCTTTATATATTGTGGCTAGGGTTTCAGAAAAAAATCCCGATAATGAGCAACTTAAAGAGACTATCGCTGAGCAAAAGGTTATCATGGATAATGTTGTCTTATTGATGTCTTTTTATAAAGAGAACGATCCTAATATTAGACAGTTGTCCGATAGATTTGAGAAGCTTCAAGAAGAATTTAATAAGATTGAAATAAAGACTGTTTATCGTGAACCGACATATGAAGTTGTAGATGGCATGCTTGTTGTTAAAGACAACAGTACAAGTGAAATCATCATGAAAGATGAGAATATTGAAGCAATAAGAAATCAGGTTTACGAAATTAGAGAGAACATTATTAACTAAGAAATTATATGAAAAAGCTAATCTTTGCATTAGGAATAATATTTATATCAGCCTCTGTACAGCAAACGTACGCTCAGTGTAATACTGAGAAGCATATAGAAGCTTGTATTCCTAAATTACAATCAGGCTTTACTTTTTTGAAAAGCTACAACATAGATGGACAAGGCGGTGCTAAGGACAAAGTAGAATATTCTTATGTATTTACAAAAGGGGCAACATACCAGGTAATGATTTGCAACGATGGTGCTGCGACTGATGGTATAGTATTAACCTTGTATGATTCAAATAGGAAAAAAGTAGCTTCAACGATGTATGAGGGATCAACTTTGTCTAGTATTGCATTTCCGTGTCAAGTCACAGGGATTTATTATATAACCTTTACATTTGAAGGCAGTTCAAATTACTGCGGAGGAAGTGTTTTAGGATTTAAGAGATAGTAATTTATTTTTGATAGTTTTAATATATTTAGAAGCAGGCCTAGCCTGCTTTTTTTATTCTCTGAATTTTTCTTCATGCGAAATACCGTTCATTTTCAGCACAAAGCAGTCTTTTACCAAAGTGAACCTATTAGTTCTTCTACAAATGAGATTTGGTTTGTTTTACATGGTTATGGACAGCTCCCACAGTACTTCATCAGGAAATTTAAGGAAATCTCAACTAAAGAGAGGATTATTGTTGCCCCTGGTGGACTATCACGTTTTTACTTGGACGGGTTTTCAGGAAGAGTTGGAAGTACTTGGATGACTAAAGAGGAAAGATTGCTCGATATAGAGAACTATATAAATTATCTTAATTCAGTTGCAGAGGAAGTTCTGAGCTGTGATAAGGATGTGAAAATTACTTTGTTTGGTTTTTCACAAGGCTCTGCTACTGTTTGTAGATGGGCGGAAAAGCTCAATTTTGCTTTCAGTCGATTAATTTTACATTCAGGTGCTTTCCCGCCTGATATTGATTTTTCGGGACTTGGAAATCAACTAAAAGACAAGCAGGTTTTTATGCTAAGAGGAGATCAAGATGAGTTTATTAATGAAGAAAGGAAAGCTGAACAACAGGCATTAATCGAAAAATTAGATGTGCAAGTGAAGCAGATTGAATTTCAGGGTAAACATGATATTCATGTGGATTCATTAAAAAAAATTATTGAGCAGTAGCATTTTGGGCCTTGCCAAATGTATTGGCTTGCTTGTATTTTTTGAACCAACTCTTGACCTTCATCTGAATTACTCCAAAAATTGCCTCCTTAAATATCTTTTTTGACATTTTTGAAACGCCTTTACTTCGATCTGTAAAGATGATGGGCACTTCTTCAATTCCAAAACCATGTTTCCATGCTGTAAATTTCATTTCAATTTGGAATGCGTAACCAATAAATTTTATTTTATCGAGCTCAATAGTTTCTAAAACTGATCTATGGTAGCAAATAAAACCAGCAGTGGCATCATACACTGGTAAGCCCGTGATGAAGCGAACATATTTACTGGCCAAATAGGACATCAACACCCTACCCATAGGCCAGTTTACAACATTTACACCCGTTTTGTATCTTGAGCCGATGGAAAGCTGAACATCTTCTCTACTGCAAGATTTTAGTAATTCAAGTAAATCCAACGGATTATGAGAAAAATCTGCATCCATTTCAAAGATATACTCATATTTGTGTTTTAGAGCATACTTGAAACCTTCAATATACGCTGTGCCCAATCCTAGTTTCCCTAATCTTTCAATGATGTGGAGCTGATCTGAATATTCACTCTGTAATTTTTTAACAATGTCGTAAGTGCCATCAGGAGAATTGTCATCAATTATCAAAATGTCAAATCTTGTTGATAATAGAAATATAGCACGAATTATGTCTTCTATATTTTCGCGTTCATTATAAGTTGGTATGATGACTAAATTATTCTTCATAAATCTTAATCAACTTCAAAACTATAAAATCTTTTCAGATATTGCGGACCAATTAAACAAAAGAATTCAATGAGTAGAAATAAATGTGTGTTTTTAGATAGAGATGGTGTTTTAAATAAAGAAAGAGGAGATTACACTTTTCAGATTGACGAGTTCGAGATTATTGATGGTGTTAAGGAAGCATTAAATCTGCTGAAGCATTTGGGTTATTTGTTAATTGTAATTACTAATCAAGCAGGTATTGCCAAAGGGCGCTATGAAAAGGAAGATGTGATGATTTGCCACAACTATTTACAGGCGGAAACAGGAGGCTTAATAGATGATATTTTTTTCTCTCCTCATCACCCTATTACAACTGAATCTTTGTTAAGAAAGCCTGACAGTCTGATGATAGAGAAAGCTGTAGCCAAATGGAGTATTGATCCAAGCCTATCTTATATGATAGGAGATTCTCTAAGAGACCTAGAAGCTTCTGAAAAGGCAGGAGTGAAGGGTATATTAGTAGGCGGGAAGGAGAAAGCGAACTTCACTGCACCAAAAGCTCAAAACTTGTTGGATGCAGTGAAAAAATATATTCTAAGCAGGAGCAATGTTAGTTAATCTAAAAATCGCCCAGGTAAAACAAGACCGATTAAGCAATACTAGATGCCTGTATAATTAAATGGTGTAATATCTTTTAATTCATTTTTAATCGCATCAGTCACATCCAGCTGCTCAATAAATTCTGAAATGGTACTTTGTGTAATTTTCTCATTTTTACGAGTTAAAGCTTTTAGTGCTTCATAAGGAGCAGGATAAGCCTCTCTTCTCAGAATGGTTTGTATGGCCTCCGCAACAACAGCCCAATTTTCTGTTAAGTCCTGTTCAATGGCTGATGGATTTAGTTCTAACTTACCTAGCCCTTTTTTCAATGATTCAAAAGCGATGATTGAATGGGCAAGCGGCACTCCGATATTTCTTAAAACTGTAGAGTCTGTTAAATCCCTTTGTAATCTTGAAATAGGAAGTTTGGCTGATAGGTGTTCAAAAACTGCATTGGCTATACCTAGATTTCCTTCGGCATTTTCAAAATCAATAGGGTTGACTTTGTGTGGCATGGCAGAAGAACCCACCTCATTTTTGGCAATTTTTTGCTTAAAATAATTCATGCTAATGTATTGCCAAACATCTTTACTTAAATCTATTAAGATGGTATTTAATCGTTTGAATGTATCAAAGTGAGCGGCTAAATGGTCATAATGCTCAATTTGAGTAGTAGGTTCTGAACGCTTAAGCTCAAGATATTTCTCACAGAAGTTATTCCCAAATTTTCTCCAATCAATATCGGGATAGGCAACATGATGAGCATTAAAATTTCCTGTGGCTCCACCAAATTTTGCAGCAAAAGGAATGTTTTTCTCCAACTTCAATTGCTCCTGCAAGCGAATTTCAAATACAGCAATTTCCTTTCCTAACCTAGTTGGAGAAGCTGGCTGTCCATGGGTTTTTGCAAGCATTGGAACATCTTTCCATTCATTGGCATACTTCCCTAAAATACCTTTTATTTCTGTTAAAAAGGGTAAATACACTTTTTCCGTGGCGTGCTTTAATAAAAGTGGAGTGGCCGTATTGTTAATGTCTTGAGAGGTTAGTCCAAAATGGATAAACTCTTTTTGGGCACCGATCCCCAGCTCATCAAATTTTTGCTTTAGAAAATATTCTACCGCCTTCACATCATGATTAGTGGTTTTCTCTATTTCCTTAATCACTAACGCATCTTTTTCATTAAAATCAGATGCCAAAGCACGCATTTTTGGGAACAAGGTATGATCAAAGGCTTTAAGTTGTGGTAATGGAAGCTCGCAAAGGGCAATGAAATATTCTACTTCTACATGGACTCTGTATTTAATTAATGCCCACTCAGAAAAGTAGGGAGCAAGACTTTGCGTTTTTGTTCTATACCGACCATCAACTGGAGAAATGGCACTTAAAGTAGTTAAATCCATGAGCATAAAAATTTAAAGGTGCAAAGATAGGTATTTTATGATTATTGAAGCAGTTAATATGAAATAGAATACTTAACTGTTACGATTTACAGTATTGATAATTGATCTCAGATTAATGGATTTCAGCTGATATCTTCCAAACGGTGAGTTATTGTTGAATACTCATTTTTCTGAACCATTTCCACTCTGCGTAAAAAGTGCCAAAAGGAATTAAAGAAGCGGCTAGTGAAAGCAGTGTTAACTTCATTGTCCAATTTCTTTTATAAGCTGCATATACTACCAGAACGCAATAAGCAATGAAAAGTACACCATGTGCCATTCCTACAAAATAGTTGGGTTGTGGCATATTCAGCATATATTTTAGCGGCATTGTTACGCCAAGCAATATGTAGGAGATACCTTCTAAAATAGCTATAACTCTTAAGTTTTTAATCATTTTAATAAATACTTTTAAATGAAATACAAAGAAAGGGTTGCCTAATATGTAAACCAATACTTTTCATATATAAAATGCAAAATTGATTAGGTGAGGGAGTTAAAATTTGACATTTTTGTGCCACGATTTATAAAAATTACTTATATGGAATTTAAAGGAAAGGTTATAAATATTTTACCCGAGGAAAAAGGTCAGGGTAAAAATGGAGAATGGAGAAAGCAATCTTATATTTTTGAAACGCAGGAGCAATATCCAAAGAAAATTTGTGCCGAGGTTTGGGGAGATAAAATTGATGGTTTTAATATCAAGGAAGGGGAAGAGCTAACTGCTAAAATAAATATTGACAGTAGAGAGTATAACGGGAAATGGTATACTAATGTGAAAGTTTGGGCTGTTGATAGGGCTTCAGATGGAAATGTAGGAGGTGTTCCAAATGCTCAAAGTGATAATTTCCCACCTGCCACTGGAGGGATGACTTCACAACAAGATGCGCCACCTCCAAGTGAAGATGATGAATTGCCATTTTAAAGCTATTCTAATTCAAGTACCCTTTCCTAAATGTTTCATTTTGGAAAGGGTATAAATAATTTAAACAAGAATTTGTAGGCAAAAATATATCAATAACCCTTCCCAGTATCTACCAATAATTTACTTTGCTCTCCTGACTTTATAGCATTGTAGGCAATTCTAAAACTTTGCTTTATATCTTCTAACAATGTAATTCCCGAAATATGTGGGGTAACAATAGATTTTGGATGTGCCCATAGTGGAGAGTCACTGGGTAAAGGTTCTTGTTTAAATACATCTAAAATTGCCTGTCTTAGATTTTTTTGATTTAAGGCTTCGATCAAATCTTCCTCATTCACTGAGTTTCCTCTGCCAATATTGATAAAAAGTGCATCTTCAAGTCCAGAGAAGAAGGTTTTATTAAATAAATTTGTCGTTTTTTCTGTTGCTGGTAGCGTGTTAATTATGATCGAACCAGCTTCAAGATTTTCAACTTCCATTTTATCAAATGAAATACAGACATCGAAAAACTCTTTGTTTTTGCCATTCGTATTCACTCCCACGATGTTTTTAACCATAGGCTGGAGAACCTGTGCTATATCTGTACTGATATTCCCAGTGCCAAATATAACCACACTTTGCTTTGATAAGGATTTGGGCACAACCTGCTCCCAAGCCTTAGTGGCTTGATTAATTTTGTATAAGTCGGTTTTGTTCAGATCTTTAAGAATGTAGGTTAGGCAGTATTCAGCCATCCTTTGCCCCATTTTACCTTTCGTTTTGGTTACAGTGCAATTTTCTGGAAGATCCAATTTCATAAAGGCATCTACTCCGGCTCCAAAAGAATGTATCCATTCTAAATGACTTATATCTAGCTTACTCAAAAAGTTGAAGCCAGCAACGTAATGTGAATTTGGAAGTAGTTCTTCAACTTCACTTTTGCTGCTTGCTAATAAGCAATTTAAATCAGGGAATTCATTTGCTATAAAGGCTTGAAAACCTTCTGATAAATGACCGTAGGTTAGAATATTTTTTGTTGGCATATTGTAAATTTAACCTTTTGCAACTAAATTTCTGAAGTTAGAAGGAGGAACTAACTCAAACTTCAAATGTTCACCACTTATTGGATGCTTCAGTTCAATTAAGTTTGCATGTAACGCCACTCTTCCCAAAGGATTTTTCTTGGCTGTATATTTTTTGTCTCCCGTTACTGGGAACCCATAGTGAGCCATCTGTACTCTAATCTGGTTTTTAAAGCCTGTTTCAAGCTTAAATTCCAGCATAGAATAAGCGTTGCTTTGCTTTAGTAATTTAAAATGCGTGATGGCTTCCGTAGCGCTATCTGGAGTATTTACGATGTATACTTGATTGTGTTTATTACTTCTTAAATAGTGTTTTAAGGTTTTTTCAGAGTCTTTGATTTTACCTTCCACTATTGCAACATATTTCCTATCAATGACATAATCCTCCCAGTGGTTTTGAAGTTGTTCCTGAACCTTTTGACTTTTGGCAAACAGAAGAATTCCAGAAGCTTCTCTCTCAAGCCGATGAATAATGTAGACTTTATTTCTGGGGTCAATTGCCTCCATATGCTCTTTCAGGATCTGTACAGCATTTTTGTTTTTTTCTTTTAAAGAGGCAACTGAAAGGAGTCCTGCCTCTTTTTCAATTACAATCAAATCCTGATCTTCATAAATGATGTTCAGTTTTTGCAGCTTTACTTTTTTGGAAGGCTTTGCCCAATTGATTTGTATTTCATCCCCTTTTTTAAGCGGATGATTAAACTGTGTGATCACGTCACCATTAATTCTGATTTGACCTCCTCCCATTACGGATTTCAATAAGGGCTTTTTTCTATGAGGATAGGTGGCAATCAAATGCTTCAATAATTCTGTTTCTTCTTGAATTATATAGCTGTTTAGCTCCTGGTTGGCAGGTACTGATTTTTTATTCATTGCGTAAAATTCCGCATAAGAATTGAAGTTTACAAGTTAGTATCTTGATTATCAACAAAAAACCCTTTTAAATTATTTCAAGAGGGGTTTAAAATTTTAAATGAAAGCTTTCCGGTCTAAGTGCTCCCTTCCAATGTTTAGGTGTTTTTACCTAAACAACTTCTAAATTGGCTAATATTTTCTGGTGGATTTTTGCAAGTACAAACACCGCCAAAGTGGTGTTCATTTCTATTCGCAGAAATAAAACCTGTCAGCTTTGTAGAAATTTAAGACAACAATTTCACCAATACTATCAAGTACAAACCTGAAGGGTTTTGAAGGTATCCCTAGTATGATAAAATAAGATTAATTAATTCCGGTAAATAGCCGTTCCCACCTGATCTTGCTAAAGAATGATTCGTTAGGATCCATACTCATCCAGATGAATAAGGCTTTACCCACCACATGGTCTTTAGGGACAAATCCCCAGAAGCGGCTGTCCCATGAATTATGACGATTGTCTCCCATCATGAAAAAGTAGTCTTGAGAAAAAGTATACTCTTTTACTTCTTTTCCATCAATATAAAGCTTGTCATTTTTTATCTGAACGTCTTCCAAGTGCTCATAATAACGCAGAACATCACCGTACATTAGCAAGTTTTCATGGTTAATCTCAATCTTTTGACCTTCCTTTGGAACAGTGATGGGTCCGTAAAAGTCTTTATTCCAATTAGTCTCTGGAGTTTTTGGGAAAGTAGCATCGTCAACATCACTACTATCGGTGCTTAAAATTTGACCATTTTTATAAGTAGGGGAGAAGATAATGTCATCCACAAAAGTAAGGGATTTCATCTTTTCTATTTCTTTTGGTTCAGCATGAACTCTGTAGCCATAACCTGGTTCATACATTTTATCCCAAATATTATATTCTTCAAATACTCTATCTCGAATGCTTTGTTTTGTTTTAATGAAATAGCTGAACTGCACATCTTCGGGAAGATCCGTTTTTGTATCATTGACGTATAACTCAGCATTTATTACTTGAATTTTATCTCCTGCAATACCTACACATCTTTTGATATAGTATTCCCTTAAATCAAGTGGGTACTGTAATTCTTCAGGGTAATTAAAAACTACCGCATCATTTCTTTTGACTTCGCTAAATCCCGGGAGCCTTACTTGTGGCAATTGAATCCAATCGAGGTAAGCCGGAACATCCTCAGTCCCATAAAATCTTCGATGGGTCAGAGGTAATTGTAAAGGGGTTTTAGGCGTTCTGGGGCCATAATGTAATTTGCTTACAAAAAGGTAGTCACCTACCAATAAAGTTCCTTCCATAGATGGAGTAGGGATTACAAATGCCTCTAAGGTAGCCCATCTAATTAGCGTGGCTGCAATTACAGCAAATACTAACGCATCTATCCACTCTCTAAGTTTAGATTTTGGCTTGGCTGGTTTTTTCTTTTTATTGAAAAATGGAATTTTCATTTTTATAGTTTTAAGAAGTCATCAATATTAACTATCCCTTTTTGTGAAGGCAACCATTCTGCTACAAAAACTGCGCCCTGTACAAAGCCATCTCGGCTATAAGCTTCATGCTCAATGCTAATTTGATCTACTTCTGATTTATACGTTATTTTATGGGTACCAGGAATCTCACCAATTCTTTCTGAGGAAATCGGGATCTCACCAGCTTTCATTGGAGTATCATTTTTCCAACTGCTATACTGTTCATGTTCACCAATAATTCCTTCTGCCAAAGTAATAGCAGTGCCACTAGGGGCATCTTTCTTATGTGTATGATGAACCTCAAGCATCGAGGGCTTGTATTGATTTTGAGGGTTCATCAACTTGGCTAAAAACTTATTGAGTTTAAAGAATAAATTAACGCCAATAGAGAAATTAGAAGCATAGAGGAATGTCCCGTTATTTTCTTTGCATATTTTTTCGATTTCCGGCATTTTATTTAACCAGCCAGTGGTACCGGAAAGAATAGGTAATTTATTCTCCAAACAAAATTTGATATTGTCAAAGGCTGAATCAGGATGGGTGAACTCTATAGCGACATCAGCTTGTTCTGCAAGTGTTGGCATCAAGGTGTCGTTCACATCTACTGTAGCTACTAAGCTGTGTCCTCTTTGGATGGCAAACTCCTCAATGGCTTGCCCCATTTTACCATGTCCGATTAATAGAATCTTCATTATTTTAATCTAAAATTTAAAGATAAACCCGCTTGCATATCATTGTATTGACTTCGTTGAAAACTTGGTTTAATATTTAAGCTGAGGTCTTCATTGATGTTAAATTCTCGCAAATGAGCATCTACGGTGGCGTCAACAATATTCAAAACATAAAATATCCCTGCCAAAATAATCCAATAATCTCGATCTCTCTTATATCGGTCGTATCTCCTTTGAATATTTTCGGCTGATAAAAGATTGGTATAATCTTGAACCTCAGCATCATTATCGGGGTTGAGATCTTCTATTATAAAGCTAACGTTCCTAAATAGGAGGTAATTCTGATGGTTAGATTTGATTTGAGATGCGGCTAATACTCCCAAGGCGTAAACAATAGGTATTTTCCAGTACTTTTCGTTGTAAAACTGTCCCATTCCTGGTACAACTGCTGAATATAATGCAGCAAGTCTCGGGGAATGTACCGTGTCTTGTGTTTGAAATGTTTCGATATCGTCACTCCCATCTCCTAATCTTAAGAAAGTGGAATCTGTAGGCTGTATTTCTTGCCCCATCGAAACTATTGGAAGCAGTATTATAAAAGTAAAGAAAACTAAAGTGCGCATATTACAATTCAACTGAAAGAATATCCAATATCCTATTTAAATCGTCTTTTGATAGAAATGGAATCTTGATCTCCCCCTTATTATTTTTGTCGATTTTCATACCAACTTTTGTGCCAAAGTGAGAAGAGAGCTTAGTTTGCACTTGCTTGGCTTCATATGGCATTTCCACTTTTGAAGTTTTATCCTTTTCCTTTCCTTCACCACTTGTTAACTCCCGTACTAAGGCTTCTACTTTTCGTACGGATAAATCATCCTTCAATATTTTCTTGAAAACATCTAATTGTTTGTCTACATCTTCAATATTGATGATAGCACGAGCATGTCCCATGCTAATTCTTTTATCGCGAATAGCCAATTGAATATCTGGTGGAAGCTTTAATAGCCTTAAATAATTATTGACAGTGGTTCTATTTTTTCCAACCCTATCACCCAATTGCTCTTGTTTTAGATCGCATTCTGTCAATAATCTCTGATAGCTTAATGCGATTTCAATAGAATTAAGATTTTCACGCTGAATATTCTCAATCAATGCCATTTCTAGCATTTGCTGATCGTCAGCAGTTCTTATATAGGCTGGGATAGACTTTAGTCCTGCCAATTTAGAGGCCTGTGTTCTTCTTTCCCCAGATATAAGTTGATAGCTATCTTTGCTTAACTTTCTAACCGTTATCGGCTGAATAATACCTTGTACCTTTATTGATTCTGACAATTCTTCTAGAGCTTGTTTATCAAAATCAGTACGAGGCTGAAATGGGTTCACTTCAATTGCATCTAAAGGAATTTCATTAATAGAAGCTCCTGTAGAAATATCAGTGAAATCCTTGTTTTCTTTACTAGAGGATTTCTGATCTGTATTTGAATCTTCTAAAAGAGCGCCTAAGCCTCTTCCTAATGCTTTTCTGGTTTTCTTCGCCATCCGCTATTTTCCTAATCCGTTATTGTTAATAATTTCTTTTGCTAAATTTAAATAACTAATTGCTCCTTTACTTTCTGCATCGTGAGCAATTGCAGGTAATCCAAAACTTGGTGATTCACTCAATTTGATATTTCGAGGAATCAAGGTTTCAAATACCATTTTACTAAAATGTTGTTTTACTTCATCTACTACTTGATTGGAAAGATTAAGACGAACATCATACATAGTCAATAAGATACCCTCAATTTCCAAATCTTTATTCAAACGAGTTTGAATAATCTTAATTGTATTAAGCAATTTACCTAATCCTTCCAGTGCAAAATATTCACATTGAACCGGAATGATGACTGAGTCAGCTGCAGTAAGTGCGTTAATTGTAATTAAACCTAAGGAAGGAGAGCAGTCTATGATTATGAAATCATATTTCTTACGCACCTTTTTCAAGGCATCTCGCATTCGCTCTTCCCTGTTTTTGATATTTACCATTTCCACCTCCGCACCAACGAGGTTGATGTGAGATGGTAAAATATGTAAGTAATCAAGATCAGTTTCTACTATAATATCCTGGGCATCAACTTCATCCACCATGCATTCGTAAATGCTGCTCTCTATTTCTTTGGGGTTATAACCTATTCCAGAAGTGGAATTGGCCTGTGGGTCGGCATCTACAATAAGTGTCTTATACTCTAAAGCAGCTAAACTGGCTGCAAGATTAATTGCCGATGTGGTTTTACCAACTCCCCCTTTTTGATTAGCTATAGCGATTACTTTACCCATATTTTTTATAAATTTTAGCTTTAAAAGTTATTCGGCAAGCTGATCTTTTTTTGTTTTGGTTTGTTCAAAAAATGTAAAATTGAGCAATTGTAAATATCAGCTACCAAATTTTTTAGCGAACCACAAAGATAAAATTTTATATGAGAAATAGAATGGATTTTTAATTTGCTTTAGGCAGATTTATATAAAATCTACATCAACATTCAGAGGATATTTCATTAAATATTGCACCGCTTCTTCCATAGTTAGGCCTTCAAATAATACTCTATGCAAAATTTCAGTGATTGGAGCCCTCACCTTAAAACTTTCAGCAATTTTTTTAGCTATCATTATAGTGTTTACTCCTTCGGCAACTTCTCGCATATCGGCTAGGATGGCTTCTAATTTCTCACCTTCTGCCAATCTTCTCCCAACGGTAAAGTTTCTACTTAGGGTGGAATGGGAGGTAGCCATTAAATCTCCGATTCCCGCTAATCCTATAAATGTCCTTACATTTCCTCCTAGTGCTTTACCCAAATAAATCATTTCTACCATGCCTCTACTAATCAAGAGAGAACGTGCATTTTCTCCCAAGCCTAGTCCTGACAATGCACCTGAAGCGATAGCTATTATATTCTTCAATACTCCACAAAGCTCAATTCCAATTAGATCAGGATTACCATACACTTGAAATCTGTCACTACGCAATAATTGTTGTCCTATTTGAATGACCTCGTTGAAGGGGCTTGCCACCACCGTTGCGGCAGGAAGTCCTTGAGCTATTTCTTTTGCTAAATTCGGTCCTGCTAGACAACCAATCCTCACCACTACGCTTTCATCCATGATGACCTCGCTCATGGTTTTGATATGGCGTCTTTCTAACACTTCCATATCCTCCAATTTTTTTCCTTCGGGTAAGTTAAGATTTAATCCCTTAGTGCCATGTATAAGGATATGATAAGGATATAAAAAAGGAGAAAGGTCCTTTATCATGTCCCTAAAATTTGCCGAGGGAACTACCGGAAAAATGACATCACATGAGGATGCTAGTTGCTCTAAATCATCTATGGCAGTAATGTTGTTATGAATTGGATATTCATTCCATTCTCTGTTTTTGTTTATGCTTTCACGGGCTTCTTTATTTCGGGCATAAAGCAACACCTGAGAGTTTTCAGCTAATAGATTGGCAACGGAAAGTCCAAAACTCCCTGCTCCGATTACTCCAATTGGTTTTTCAAATGTGTTTTTCGAGGCCATATCCATCTAATCTGTTTCTGTAAAAGTATAGAAGATTCATATCCATAGTTGTAATGTCACCTTCTTTGGTTTTAATTAAAGGTCGCTTTGAATGATACATACCCAAATTCAACAAGCCGTGTTCAATGATATTGTCGATTTTATCATTCATATGCTCCGCTTGCGACATTCTACCCTCACTAATTCTTTCCTCAATTTTATTTTTAATTCTCTGACAAACGGTCCTAAATTCACTAAAAGTAATCACCAAATCTTCTTCAGGAAGTCTTAGCAAAGCAAAAAGGTCTAGTTTTTTATTTCTTTTTCTAATCATTTCAAAAGCAGTAAAGGCAATCAAGTGACTTGAAAAAACACGTGCAATTTTACTGTACTGCTCAACTATTTTTTTTGAAAGCATTCTAGTGTATTCTGCTTCTCTTTGCTTATTTACTGTTATTTTATCTTGGAAAGTGAAGTAATCTTTAGGATGGATTTCCCTGCCAGTTGTATCAAAACTTCTTCCATCATCATCTACTTTATTTCCCAAAATATCCATAGGTTCTCCGATGGAAACACTAATGTCAGATCCTTTTGTAAAGAATTTGAAAAGGAATGTGATGATTTTATAGGAAGAGGAAAACTCGTCATTTTCTACATAGTAACGTTCTTGACCCTGCTTTTCCAGATATTGACGAATCAAACTGGGTGCTTCCAACACAAAGTGATAGTTCAAACTTGCTGGTACAATAAATATCTTTTCAGCATTCTCTCCAAATTCTTCGTAATTTGATCTTTGAGCTTCTATTGCAGTTCCTAGGAGACCGAGCTTCAGTTCTTTTTCTACTCTGCCATCTCTTGAGCGCGTTCCACCAGGAAAGAACAAGCTCTGGCAACCTTTCTTAAGGGCTAATGCTGAATAGGATTTTAGTGTTTCAAGATAGATCAAATTTCTTTTTCGCCTGTCTACTTTGTAGGCACCTAAGCTGTTCATGAAATATGAAATAATGCTGATGTTAAATAAATTAAGTCCGGCTCCGTAAATTACTGGTGGTAATCCTAAAGTGTAGATCACCCAGCCAATTAAAATGGAGTCAAGATTACTGGAATGTGTAGGAACAATTACAACAGTTCCTTTTTTAGCCAGTGTGCGTAACTTTTCAGCTTCACCATTAATCTGGATTTTATCGTTCATGGTAAGCTCATTGCTCCAAAAACCACCTAGTTTTTTTACTCTTGCAGCGTTTAAAAGCCTATTAAATCCAAATGTGGCAATTCCTCTGGCAAAACGATAGTGACTAGTGTTGAAATTTCCTGCAATCTCATCTGCGTATCGCTCAATGATATCGTAAAGGATTTTATTGGCTTTCTCCTCGTCTTTAGCTTTTTGTTGAGAAATCTCTAGAAGTTCATTTTTGACTTTCCCCCAAAATTGATGTTCATCATCTGGATCTACTTTCCATGGGTTTTGTCTTATTCTAGCTTTTTCTTTGTAAAGAGTCGTTTCCAGCTCTTCAATGAGTGCAGTCTTAGTTCTAGTATTATTTTTAATGCGTCCGTAAGCTTCTTCGGCTACTTCTTTGAGAAATTCCTTCCTGTTACGACTTAATTGCACTACAGGCCACTCACGTGGCCCGGGTAAAATAGGGTCATATTTTCTTTTGCTTCTGTAGCGTTTTAGCTTCATATCAGTTTAGGACAATGCTTGCTTTAAATCATAAATTAAGTCTTCTATATCTTCTATTCCTACACTAAGGCGGATCAAAGAATCTGACAGACCGATTTTATCACGCTCAGCTTTAGGGATGCTGGCGTGGGTCATAGTTGCAGGGTGTCCGCTTAAAGACTCAACTCCGCCTAAAGACTCAGCTAAAGTAAACAATTTAAATCTTTTTAGAATTTCCGTTGCTGCTTCTTTTGTATTTTCTTTTAATGAGAATGAAATCATTCCTCCGAAGTCATGCATTTGACTGCTGGCAATTTCGTGATTAGGATGCGTTTGAAATCCGGGCCAAAATACTTTATTTACTTTTGGATGGGATTTTAAGAAATTGGCCACTGCTGCTCCGTTTTCGCAGTGTCGCTGCATTCTTAGGTGCAAGGTTTTAATTCCTCTCAATACTAAGAAACAATCTTGTGGACCAGGGACGGCTCCGCTGGCATTTTGAATAAATTTTAGTCTGTGAGCTAATTGCTCATCATTTGTAGCCAATGCCCCCATTATGACATCCGAATGACCACCAATATATTTAGTAACTGAATGCATGACTAAATCTGCACCTAATTCCAAGGGATTTTGTAAGTAGGGTGTAGAAAATGTATTGTCTACTGCTAACAAGACCTTATGTTTTTTTGCTATTTCAGAAACTGCCTTAACATCAATGATATTCATCATTGGATTAGTGGGCGTTTCTACCCAAATTAATTTTGTTTTATCTGTAATATGTTGTGCAATCGTAGCTGCATCTTGCATGCCAATAAAATTGAAATGGATGCCAAAATCCTTAAAAATATTAGTGAATATTCTATAGGTACCCCCGTATAGGTCATTAGTACTTACAACTTCATCGCCAGGCTTTAATGTTTTGATTATTGCATCAATGGCCGCAAGTCCCGAAGCAAAACAAAATCCAAATTCAGCATTTTCTAAAGCAGCAATGCTTTTCTCTAACGCTTCTCTTGTGGGGTTTTGTGACCGACTGTATTCATATCCTTTATGTTGGCCTGGAGCGGATTGAACATAGGTAGATGTTTGGTAGATTGGCGTCATGATGGCTCCTGTAGCAGAATCTGGTTCTACTCCTGCATGAATTGCTTTAGTACCAAATCTGTACTTACTAGACTTGCTCATTAGTTACTTTTTTAATTTTGAAATTAAAAATAAACCTTATTTTCTGGTTGATGTCGAAAAGTAATTTTTCAATTTTTCAGAAATCTGATTCTTCTCTTGATATTCTGGAGATAACGAGGGCTGCCCAGGGAAGTTTTCCATGTGTAAAGTTTGTGTTGGGAATGCAAAATTAATTCCTAGCTCCTTTGCTAATTTCATTATACTCAAAAGGACTTCTTCCTTATGTTGCAATTCTTCTCCCCATGTTGGCACATCAAAGAAGATATAAAACATGATATCCAAGGAATATGCCGACATGTTATTGAAACGGATGTGATACATGTCTTTCCAAGTTTTGGGATGTTCTTCAACAATTTTCTTTAATCCATCTGTAAATGCCTCTATTAAATGAGCAGGGGTATCATAAGTAATAGTAATTGTAGTAAAAAATCTTCTATAATTCCTTAAACCATGATTGTCCACAGCCATATCAGCTAGTTTACCATTGGGTACAGTAATCAAGGAGTTTCTAAAAGTCCTGACCCTAGTTGAGCGGAAACCAACTTCTTCAACTGTTCCGTCAATATCCCCAGCAGTTACCCAGTCACCGATTTGGAAAGGTTTGTCAAATAGAATCATTAGCGATCCAAAGAAGTTTTTGATGGTGTCCTGAGCGGCCAAAGCAAAGGCTAAACCACCTATCGATATACCGGCCAACAATGCTGTTATATCAAATCTTAGATTACTTAAGATGTAAAGGAATCCAATTATCACCACAAAAATCTTGAGTATCCTTTTAAGTATGGGGACAATTTGGTCGTCCATCGTAGTTTCAGTCTGAGCGGCTTTTTTCATTAAGTATTCGCCCAAGATATCAACTAATTTATAAGCCATCATTGTACCAAATAATGGTAAAAGTGCCCTCAATAATAAAATAAAGTAATGATTAAAAGTGATTGGTAGTTGTAGGACAGGGACTAGAATTATGAGAATCCCGACAATAACAAGCAAGCTGAAGGGTTTTGCGACTGGCATAATATACTCGTGCGCAATATTCCCATATCCTTTATTACTGAGGAGTTGGTATATTAACCAATCGAAAAACCAGCTCAGTAATTTATGTATAACGACACAAATGATAATGAGTAAAAGGATACTGATGTACTGCCAAGCATGTAAACCCATTATTTTCTGAGTTCCCATTTTGGGTAAAATATTCATCAGTTTGTCCGTACCAAAAGGATAAACTCTTTTATGTAATTCTGGAGTTTTCTCTATAGTCTTTTTACTGAAATACCATTTCTCATTACTTCTCTCCAAGTAAATCTCGGGAAACTCTACTTCAGATATGTAATATCTCCTCTTGTCGGTAGAATCGGCATAATTAGGATTGTCTGGGATATCGTCAACGTCAATCAATACTCCTGCACCATCCAAAACTTGTTTTAATTGAGTAACGATTAGTTTTTCATCTTTTCCTTTTAAATATTCTGGATTTAAGGTTTTTGAAGCAATTTCAGGGTGAAATTCATCTTCCTGCAGATTTTTAAGAAACGTATTGATTGTTGCTTTTGGCGAAGATAAGCTATTAGGCCCTAGTGCTTTCTCCTTATTGTCCTGCCCGCTTGTAAGTTGTGATAAAAATATGAATATGATTAAAAAGTACTTCATCCCTATATATTGAATTTTAGAATACTGAAAGTGTTTTTATGGCATTTATAGACATGCACTTCGTTATCCTTATTGTAATAGATCATGGCAATTTCATCTGCGCTCTCAATAGGTTGCTGATTTATGAGCTGACCTTCACGGGTGTAAAGATAAGTGAATGCTTGTTTTTTGTCCGTAATAGCAATAATTTCCTTATTGGGAGCCAATTCATAATATTGGATTTCCATTTCATCCTTACTGAGGTAGTCTTTTTCAAACATCATTTCACCTGATGGTTTCAAAACACTCACTCGGCTTAAATCTTGTCTTGCCAGAAGATAACTTCGTTCAGAAGCATTTTTAACAATTTTAAAAATGGTCTCTTTGTTTGGCATATACAGTTGTTCTTTTTTATCAATTTTCCCTGTAAAGCTAATTTTTACCAAAGCACCTCCGTCTGTAATGGTAACCAAATAACTACTTTCAAAGCTATTTCCAATTTCAAAGTATAAGTTATTTGATAGTCTATCGTTAATGTTGATTGGGAAATTAGGTTTCATCTCTCCATTTCTGCTCATTACTTTCACGAGACCGTTTTCCTGAAGAACTACCATGAAATCCTTGCTTCTAATCCTAATGTGTTCCGGTCTAGCAGCAATTTTATCATTCATTTTCAATGGCTTCCAGTCGCCCAAAGTATCACCATATTTGCTAGTGAGGAATATATCTCCGTTTTCTTTTGCAATTAGTAATCGATAAGTTCTGCTTTTGTCGTAGTCAATAACATTGAAATACTGATTTTCACTGGTATTATCGCCAATCACTTTAGGAAAATATTCTAAAGCAATCCCGTTTCTATCCAGCAGGTATACTTTTTCAGTTGTAGCGAATGCATATTGCAACTTATTGTTTTGATAGTAATCCATCTGGAAAACTTCCCCGATAATCGGTGCCTCCAATGGCTCAGACCATAGGATATCTCCGTTATTTGAAATGAGGTGTAGATTGTAGGCGGAGTCCTGTACGAGCGTTTCAAATAAACCTGTATTATGATTTTTCACTACGTGAGGCTTACTAATGATAGGAGAGGCTATATCAACTTGCATTAGCTTATCAAAATACTTCATTTCATTATTAACCCTATTATCAGAATGAAGCACTTCAATATTACTATAATAACGTTCATTTTCATTGCTGAATTGAAAAGCAAGCATATCAAAATTCTTTACCGGATATTCATTTTCCATAAAGTTTTTACGCCATCTTTCGTTAAGATTATCGAGAAGTAATGACCATGCTTGTGGGATATTTATGAAAATATTTAGGTTTGATTCTTGTAATGTGGATTCAATGAACTGATTTTCCTTAATAGACTTACCCCATGTGTTTTCCGTTTCAATATCTAGTATAAGTTCCTTTAAGGATTGAATATCATTACTGATAATCATATTGTCATCAATTGTAGTAAAAAAAGAGTGGGTAAAGCCTTTAAAATTTTTCCCCAACAATTGATACGGGAATTCCTTAATTAGCAATTCCCTAATTTCGTTTTCAGCATAGTACTCATAATACAAAGTATCTTGTTGTAATTTGGCGGCTTCTTCTGATAATTTATTGAATTTATTTAAGCCCTCGTTTTTATCAGTCATTTTAATGAAAATAAGCTTTTTGCTCTCTTCTAAGTCCTGATTGCTATTTAGAATGACTTGAGCATTTTCTCCGGCCATAAACTGGTGAAATTCCCTAAAATCAGTTTCATATTGTTCTGCTATTAGATTTCTTTCTCGAGGATAATCCCGATCAATACCACCCCAGAACTTAACTTTTTTATCTTGAAAGGTTTGAGCATCATTAAATCTTTCATGAATGACAATCGCAGTTTTTGAAGGAAAGTAGTTTTCCAAAGTAACGTCACCCCCTGTTTGACCGCGGTAGGTATTCAAGTAGCTGATAGAATCTTGAGGAAATGTAAATCCATTTAAATACAGATCGTCACCGTCAACAAACAAATCGAGAAAGGCACCTTCCGAAAATTGTGATAGAACATTGAAGAGAATAGATTGATCAGACTTTGTAAATATTTTTACGATTTTATCAAGTCTTTCAAAATTGATATATAGATTACCTAAATCATCTTGAAAATTTGCAATTTTAAAGACTTCAACTATACTTTCTTGAAAATTTTCTTCATCCCTCTCAAGATTTCTGATAACATCTTCTACTAAAACGGGTGAGAAACTACCAACAAAATTTCCACGAAGTAATACATAGCTGAATGTTTTACCATCTCCTGTGCTCTTTAGTTCGTAAATAGTATTTTTGTTAAAAACTCTTTCAGATTTTTTGAATTCTTCAAATTTGGATTCTATTTTTTTAATTATTTCAATTTGCTCTGTATTTTTCAAGCTTTGGTAGAACACAAAGTCAAAATCATTGTTAGAAATGATTGACATCCCTATCAACAAGTGGTTGTTTCTAAACACTTCATCCAGAATTCCGCTTTTCCCAGATAAGCTGTCTAAAGCTTCAAAATTTTCCTTTAAAGATTTGAAGTATTCAATGTTTTGTAAGTCTTTCCATATTGGGTTTTCTTGGATACTATTCCAGGCACTAACTAAATTGTTGTTTTCATACACTAAAAAAGTGTTTTCAGGGACTAGAGACCATGCATCCAGACTTTTTTGTTTATCCCAATAGTAATATATTCCATATCCACTTGCTAAAATCAAGATGAATAGAAATATTATGATAAAAATTCTTCTCAAAGGTTTTTTGATTTTTATTGCTGCTATGCAAATATAGGATTATTAATAACTATGAAGGTGTTTTCGCAAGAAATATCTTAGGGTAATAGAAGGGTTGCAATTAGACTAGCACTACTTCTATTCCTTTAGACTCTAAAGTGCTAATAAACTGCTTGGAAGCACTTTTGTTAGTGATTATTTGGTCAACATCTTCTAAATCGCAAATTTTACCAAATCCTTTCTTTCCAAATTTACTAGCATCAGCCAAAACTATCGTTTTTTGAACGGATTTAATCATTTTAGCATTCAAATGAGCCTCCATCATGTTCGAAGTGGTAAATCCATGTTCTAAGCTAATGCCATCCACGCTTAAGTACAATTTACTGCAAGCGAAGCTCTGCATCATTTCTTCCGCATAATGCCCCACTACTGACGAGCTACCTTTTCGGACAACACCCCCTAATTGTACAATTTCTACATCCTTGCAGTCTAGTAAAGCCATGGTTACATTCATTGCAGAGGTAAGTACTGTTAGTTGTGCATTTTTTGGGATAGCGTGGGCAAATGCTCCAACTGTAGTACCAGAACCAATGATTATAGCTTCATTCATTCTCAAGCTTTCCACCGCCATTTTTGCGATGCTTTGTTTTTCTTCAACATTTACCAACTGCTTTTCATCAACAGGCTTTTCGTTCACATAAGGCGAAACTAAAGTTGCACTTCCATGCGAGCGGTAAAGCAGTCCTTTGTCTTCTAAGAGTCTTAAATCTTTTCGGATCGTTACTTTGGTGACCTCTAAATCCTTGCTTAGTTCACTAACACTTACAAAGCCTTCTTTTTGAAGTTGGTCTAATATGAATTTGTGTCTTTCTGCAATTGTCATAGGGTTCAAAAATAAATATTTTAGTAATTAAAAGAAATAAAAGGTAATAAAAAGAAAGTTTTTTAAGTAAAAAGTTAGATTTTAACTTTTGTAATGTTTCTTTTTATTCTATATTTGGGTAAAACGAAACAATATGAATAGAAAAGAAAACATAAAGCAAATTTCTGAAGCTGAAAAAGTTTGGGATATAGCAGTGATTGGAGGTGGTTCTTCTGGGCTGGGAGTTGCTTTAGATGCTGTTTCTAGAGGTTTGAGTGTTGCATTGTTTGAAAAATCTGATTTTGCTAAAGGCACCAGTAGTAGAAGTACTAAATTAGTGCACGGTGGGGTTCGGTATTTAGCACAGGGTGATGTTTTTCTTGTATTGGAAGCATTAAGAGAACGAGGTTTATTGTTAAAAAACGCTCCACATTTGGCGCATAATCAATCGTTTGTAATACCCATTTACTCTTTCTTTGATAGGTTAAAATATACGATCGGTCTCAAAATGTACGATTGGATGGCGGGGAAATTAAGTCTAGGTAAATCAACTTTTATTTCTAAAACAAAAACTATTGAGCGCTTGCCAACCATAAAGCAAGAGGGGTTGAAAGGCGGTGTAATTTATCATGATGGGCAGTTTGACGATGCCCGTTTGGCTTTAAACGTGGCTCAAACTTGCGATGAAAAAGGTGCAGCGGTTTTAAATTATTTTAAAGTAAACCAGTTGATAAAAGATGAGGGCGGTAAAATCTCCGGACTTTCTGTTAAAGATCAATTTTCGAAAAAGAATTATGACATAAAAGCAAAAATGGTGGTAAATGCAACCGGTGTTTTTGCAGATAAGATTTTGCAATTGGATAATCCTGATGCCAAGAAAATGATTCGGCCAAGTCAAGGTATTCATCTAGTGCTAGACCAATCTTTCTTATCAGGAAAAGATGCTTTGATGATCCCAGAAACCAGCGATGGAAGGGTTTTATTTGCAGTACCCTGGCATGATAAATTAGTGGTGGGAACAACTGACACAATGAGGAAGAAGCCAAAACTGGAACCAGCCGCCTTAGAAAAGGAGATAGATTTCGTCTTGAAGACGGCACAGGAGTACTTGACTAAGAAACCGCAGAGGAGTGATGTTCTTTCTGTTTATGCCGGCTTAAGGCCTTTGGCTGCACCTACTGATGAAAGTGAAAAAACCAAGGAAATCTCTCGCAGCCACAAAGTATTGGTATCCAACAGCGGTTTAATTACGCTTACTGGTGGGAAATGGACTACTTTCCGAAAGATGGGGGAGGATACTGTAGAATATTTTACAAAGTTGACGGGTGAAAGACTTCAAAAAAGTGGTTCAGCGGAGATTAAGATTCATGCGTTTTCTACGAACAAATCTAGTGATTACTTGGGTGTGTATGGTTCAGATAGAGAGGCAATTAAGTCTCTACAGGATGCGAATTCAGAATGGAATCAGCTTTTGCATCCAAAATATCCTTTTACTCAAGCTGAAGTCATTTTTGCATGTAGAAATGAAATGGCCATGAAGGTAGAAGACGTATTAGCCAGGAGGATTAGAGTCCTTTTTCTTGATGCAAAAGCAAGCACAAATATGGCCCCCAAAGTTGCGGAGCTGATGGCTGAAGAATTGGGAAAAGATGAAGCATGGATAGAAAAGCAATTGAAAGATTTTAATAAATTGGCAATGCGATATCTAATTGAAATTTAAATTGGTTTATTTGATAATTATTTAGAATTCAATTCGAGTAAGCATAGGAAGTTTTTCAAACCAGTGATTAGTGAGTCTCTCTGCGAGAACTTTATTTGAAAGTAGAAAATAGATGTATTACTATTCAGTAGCATAAGAAACAATACGACCACTTCCGAGGAACTCGGAAAAGCGGGAGGGAGGAAAGTTTAGCGGGCTAGCGAGGGCAGAGAGGGTTGAAGCATTAAACTTTCTTGATTTTTTGTATCTTTTGTATCAAGACAAAAGATTGGAATGAAAATTATTGATTCAATGATTTAAAAAAAATAGTAAAAATATCTGCTCGATAAGAATATTCAAGTAGATATTTCATTACCGTAAACTCAAATAAAACTATGGAAAAACCTCAGTATATATTATCCCTGGATCAGGGAACCACCAGTTCAAGAGCAATTCTGTTTAATGAGAAAGCAGAAATTGTTGCAGTTGCTCAAAAGGAGTTCGAGCAATTTTTTCCTCAGTCTGGCTGGGTAGAACATGACGCAAATGAAATTTGGACTTCTCAGGCTTCGGTAGCAACTGAAGCAATCACTAAAGCTAACATTACACCCACGCAAATTGCAGGAATAGGCATCACCAATCAGAGAGAGACTACTATAGTATGGGATCGGAATACTGGTAAACCTATTCACAAAGCCATAGTCTGGCAAGATAGAAGAACTGCTGCTTATTGTAATGAGCTTAAAAAGAAAACAGGTTTATCAGAAAAAGTCAATGATAAAACAGGATTAATAATTGACGCTTATTTTTCAGCTACTAAAATAAAATGGATTTTAGATAATGTTGAAGGAGCAAAAGAAAAAGCTGAAAAGGGTGATTTATGTTTCGGTACAGTGGATAGTTGGTTGGTCTATAAATTAACAAGCGGAAAACATCATTATACTGATATTACTAATGCTAGTCGCACCATGATTTTTAATATTCATGAAAAAAAGTGGGACAAAGAATTACTGGATTTGTTTGAAATTCCTGAATCTATGTTGCCTGAGGTGAAGGCTAGTAGCGAAGTTTATTGTACAACTGCTGGGGATCTGTTCTCACATAAAATCCCTATCGCAGGAATAGCTGGTGACCAACAAGCAGCTTTGTTTGGACAACTTTGCTCGGAAAAAGGAATGGCTAAAACCACCTATGGAACGGGTTGCTTTTTAGTGATGAATACAGGAGACGAACCCGTGAAATCGAAGAATAAATTATTGACTACCGTGGCTTGGCAAATAGGAGATAAGGTTCAATATGCTTTAGAAGGCAGTGTTTTTATAGGAGGAGCAGCTATCCAATGGTTAAGAGATGGACTAGAGCTTTTCCGCAAAGCAAGTGAGTCGGAAGCTTTGGCCACTTCTTTAAAGAATAATGAAGGCGTTTATTTTGTACCCGCTTTAACAGGATTAGGAGCACCTTATTGGAATCAAGATGCTAGAGGTACATTTTTTGGAATTACCCGAGGAACTACGAAAGCTCATATGGCAAGAGCAGCATTGGAAGCCATTGCCTATCAAGTAAATGATGTTTTGGCAGCCATGGAAAAAGATGCTGGACATAAAACCCAAGAAATGCGAGTGGATGGTGGTGCTTCCGAAAATAATTTCTTGATGCAGTTTCAATCTGATTTGGTCGATTGTACTATTACTCGACCTAAAATTACTGAGACTACTGCAGTGGGTGCCGCATTTTTAGCAGGGCTAGCAGTGGGCTATTGGAAAGATATGGAGGCCTTGCAATCCCTTTGGGAAGCCGAGCAATCCTATAATCCTGAAATGGATAAAGAAGAAGTTAAAAAATTATTGCATTTTTGGCATAAGGCGGTGGACCGAAGTCAGGATTGGTTAGAATCATAAAAGCAGATGAACTATTTTGTAGCAGAATTTTTAGGCACTTTTTTATTAATATTGATGGGTTCTGGGGTAGTAGCCAATGTGGTTTTGCCCAAAACTAAAGCCGCAGGTTCGGGCTGGATGGTGATTACTACAGCTTGGGCATTTGGAGTTTTTATAGCGGTGGTAGTCGCAGGTCCTCATAGTGGAGCTCATATTAATCCAGCGGTTAGCTTGGCCCTAGCAATAACAGGTGATTTCGCTTGGAATCTTTTGTGGATTTATATCCCAGCACAGATTTTAGGCGCAGCTTTTGGGGCTTTTTGTGCCTGGTTGATTTATCAAAGGCATTTTGAATCCACGGATGATCAGGGTTTGTTATTTGCGCCTTTTGCCACTGCTCCTGCCATTCGAGATGTCAGGACTAATTTTATTTCAGAATTCATCGGAACATTTGTACTTATCATAGTGATATTGTTTTCCACTCCTCCGCAGTTGATGGACGCCAATAGCACTCCAATTGGCTTGGGGGATTTAGGGGCTCTACCGGTTGCTATTTTAGTATGGGTAATAGGATTGGCTTTAGGGGGAACAACTGGCTATGCGATCAATCCGGCACGTGATTTAGGTCCAAGGATCATGCATCAAATTTTACCCATAAAAGGAAAAGGGGGGAGCGATTGGTCCTATAGTTGGATTCCCATTATTGGTCCTTTAACAGGTGCTGCCGTTGCAGCATTTATTTACATAGTATTGAATTAATTTATATTCCATAATGGATAAGAAAATTTCACATTTCAAAACTTCAGATAATTTATCATTGGAGGTTCAAAAATACATTCAATCTGATAATCCTGAGAAGATAATATTGATAGTTCATGGTCATGGAGAGCATGCAGGGAGATTTCATAAAGTAGCGGAGTATTTTAATGAAAAGGGAATAAGCGTCATAGCCTTAACTTTAAGAGGACATGGGAACTCAGAAGGCAAAAAAGGACATGCCCCTAGCATGGAGCAACTATTGACTGACATAGAGTATTTTATCCGTTTTGTAAGGGTAGATTATTTAAAGGCTGAAATATATCTATATGGACACAGCATGGGAGGGAATATAATCTTGAATTATCTAGCTAAAGATCAATCAAATGAAATCACAGCGGGTATAGCGACTTCCCCGTGGATTAAATTGGCTTTTGACCCACCAAAATGGAAAGTGAATTTAGGAAATTGCGTAGCCGATATTATTCCAAGTTTAATACAATCTTCAGGACTAAAAGCAGAAGATATTTCCAGCATTAAAGAGGAAGTCGAGAAATATGAAAATGACCCCTTAATTCACAGTAAAATTTCGGCCAAATTATTTACCTCCATCACAAAAGGAGGGGAGTACCTGATTCATAATACCCATAAATTTAAGCACAAAGTATTTTTAGCTCACGGACAGCAAGATAAGATAATCTCCCATGAGGCTACAGCTGAATTTGCAAAAAATAGTAGGATATTTACTTTCAAAAGCTATCCAAAATCGAAACATGAAATACATCATGATGTAGATTTTGAGGAATTGATGGGGGATGTTTTGGGGTGGATGGAAGATAAATCTTAATAGATTTTAAATTTTTTGGTGAATTTTAAAAAAAAAGTAAATTTATGCTTTGGAAGTTGAATACTTCTGGGACAGAGACAGAGCAAAATTAAGCATTAAATTGCTAATTTTTGCATTTTAATTCTGGCTTAATCATTCATACTTTTTCCATTGATGAAAAAGTATGCAAAAAATCTAGATAAAATGATGCTACTACCCGCTAATGCCAGCGCCTGCCCGCCATTTTACCCTCCAGCCCGCTTTTTCGCTTAAGGCGAAAGTTGGGGAGTTAGATATTAATAAACTCACCAAGTAAATTCAACTTTATGTAACATTGATCAAACTCCTTTTTCCTTGTTTCTAGATGATTATTAATTATCCCGCTAATCTAGATTGTTCTTGGAAAACCTATGTTGTCCTAACGTGAGAGATAAAGCAAAATTCTTAATTGGTTATTGCACATTTGCAACAGAACTGACTCGACCACTTCCGAGGAACTCGGAAAAGCGGGAGGGAGGACAAAATAGCAGGCCTGCTTGTGCAGACAAGCCAGCGGATGGATGTGGGATGAAGCATTATTTTGTCTTGATTTTTTCTTTCTTTTTCATCAAGAAAAA